>Ga0207695_10000236_pt1 | contig 146419 bp, 120 predicted proteins | sample KBSC54metaG_FD_184354 | JGI IMG/M metagenome (GOLD analysis project Ga0207695, IMG submission 184354) | Corn rhizosphere microbial communities from Kellogg Biological Station, Michigan, USA - KBS C5-4 metaG (SPAdes) (version 2) | ecosystem: Host-associated > Plants > Roots > Rhizosphere >... | reverse complement strand
CGGATAAATCGTTTAAGTATAAGCCGTATTAGGGGGATGGTCTGGGCGTTGGGGGTGGCTTAGGCGCGGGGTGGATTAGGCGCGGGGTGGATTAGGCGTTGGGGGGGGATTAGGCGTTGGGGGGGGGATTAGGCGCGGGGGTGGCCTTATGGTTGCATGGGGGAGATGGAGTTCCGCAAGATGAAATCGAGGGCGGCTTTGTCCGGGAGGGGCGCGGAATGAGGGTGTTCGTCGAGGATCATGACAGACATGGCGGGATTGTGGTCGTAACGTGGCCAGACGGGGAGGCCCGGGCCGCCAGGATCGCCGGAGTTGTTGGGTTTGCCGGGGTTATTCGGGTCGCCGGTGCGGGCGAAGTTGGCCCAATAGGAGGACATGGTTTCGGCGAGCTGGTGGTCGACGGATTCCCAGGGACGGTTGACGAAGGCGAGATTATCATAAGCATAGGGAACCTCGGCGGTGTGGAAGGCGCCGTACTGGACGAAATCGCCGGTGGCCGGGGGACGGCGGCGAAACCGGTAGACGTATACTGCTCCGCTGGGATAGCCTTCCATTCCGGGTCCGGCCCCAATGCCGGGGTCGCCCGATCCGTCGGATTGCAGGTTGGCCCACGTGTAGTTCTGGATGGCCATGAGTACGTCGCGGGTGTAATGCTTCAGCGAGTTCAAAGCGGTGGCGTCGTCGGTTGCGGGGTAGAAGATCTGGGCGCTATCGGCCTTCGGGCCGAACTGTTTTGCCAATTCGGCGCGGAATTGGATGGCTGTAAGCGGGCCGGAGAACAGGAACCAATCGTCTTCGGTCCAACCGGTGAGGAGATCGCAAACATTGTATCTGTGCTGGCGGAATAGGGCGCCGGGTGATTCGGGGAGGACGTAGCCGTCGACGATTGGGCTGTACTGGGTGTTGACTTGTAAAAGCCGGTCGGCGGGAATAGCACGGAGTGCCGGCAGGTCAGTAGTGTCCGTGAGGTTGAGTTTTGAGGCAACCTTGAGGCCTTCCTGTTCGGCCTGCTGCAGGGTTGGGGTCTTGATGTAGGGTGTGGTAAGGATGGAGGCGCCGCTTTCGCCGATGGCCCTTTTGAAGAGACCTTTTGCGAGCGGGGAGGCCACGAGGCAGCTGACGCTCATCGAGCCTGCGGACTGGCCGGCAATGGTCATGTTGGAGGGGTCGCCGCCGAAGGCGGCGATATTTCCTTTCACCCATTGGAGCGCGGCGATCTGGTCCATCAATCCATAATTTCCAGAGGCATGATGGCCGGATTCGGCGGTGAGACCGGGATGCGCGAAGAATCCGAATATACCTACCCGATAGTTGATGGTGACGAAGACGACTCCTTTCCGGGCGATGGCCGTTCCATCATAGATGGGGCATGCGCTACCGCCGCTGACAAAACCTCCGCCGTAAATATATACGAGGACTGGGCGTTTTTCTTTTGGGGCAGTGGCCGCTGTCCAGACATTGAGATAAAGGCAGTCTTCGCTGATGGGTTTTTCCGGGATCAGGAATTCTGAAGTATATGCGCCGAAGGGTTTCGGGGCCGGCTGCATCGGGCTCGGGCCGAAGCTGTCGCATTTGCGGACGCCCTTCCATGGGGTGAGCGGTTGCGGCGCCCGCCAACGATTGGGGCCGATCGGGGGAGCGGCAAAGGGAATGCCTTTGAAGATGTGGACTGCTCCGTCGGCGCTGGTCGCGCCGGAGATGAGGCCGGCGCTGGTATGGACGGAGGAAAAGGGGTCATGGTGGTTGGGGTCCGCGAGGTTATGGCGATTGGGCGCAGCCTGGTCGTGGTGGTTGGGCGTCATCCCGTAAAGGAAAAAGCCGGTGATGGCCAGAAAGGAAATAAGCGGATTTCTCATGTGGCAGTCGATTGGGAGGTGTATATAAAAGTATTGAATTTGTGTGAGAATGCGCGAGGCGCGGGCTCACCGAGGTTTTCCGCGGTTGCCGGAGATTCGGGGGGGCTTTACCGGCGAGTCATTTTCGGGTGTGGGGGAGTGCTATAGTTTTGTCTTTATAGGAGGAAACATAGCATGATGAGAAATTGGAGACGAAGAAAGGACCTGGGCATCGAAGGATTTACGGCACGTTGGTACAACAAGAATACGCGGAAGCACCGATTGGGCGAAATGAAGTCCTATGCGAAGCTGGTAGAATTGGACCTGCAGCAGGGAGCGTCGGTTCTCGAAGTCGCACCCGGTCCGGGGTATCTGGCGATCGAGCTTGCCAAATCCGGAAAATACAAGGTAGTAGGGGTCGACATCAGCAAAACATTTGTGGAGATGGCGTGCGCGAATGCCCGGGAGGCGGGTGTGGAAGTGGAATTCCGTCAGGGCAGCGCGTCGGATCTTCGTTTTCCGGACGGCAGCTTTGACGCTATCGTGTGCACGGCGGCCTTCAAGAATTTCAGGGACCCGGAAGGGGCGTTGCGGGAGATGTACCGGGTATTGAAACCGCGCGGAACGGTATTGATCGTGGACATGAACCGCCATGCGACGGATGCGCAGATCGACGAATTGACATCGAAAATGAAGGTGAAGGGGTTGGAGGCGCTGTTCATGAAGCTGACCTTTAAATATTTTCTCCGTAAGGGGGCGTATTCGAGGGCGGAGCTGGAGGGGATGATTGCGAGGAAGGATTGGCGGTTTACGGTGATCGAGGAAGACGGGATCGGGTTCAGGATCTGGTTGGGGAAATAGCTGGCCTCAGGGGCGGGACGGGTGGGGCGGAATCGTTCGCGGGACGCCGGACGGGTGGGGCGGAATGAATGGCGGGCAATGGGCGAGGCTGGATGGATGAGGTTGGCAATGGCCGGGCTGAAAAAAAGGGTCCCTGGACAGGGACCCCGGCTTGCTTATTCTTGCTTCATCGGCGAAGCTCGTTGCGCTATATTGGGAGGTGATGCGAACTATTGTAGGGTGAGCTTTTGCTCGGTCTCCATGACGTCGCCGGATATGCGGATGATGGTGAGGTTATCCGCACGGCGCAGTTGGATCCGGTAGACAGGATCGGTGCCTGGAGTGCGCACCTCATCGACATACACGATATTCCAACCGCGCCAGGCTCCGTTCACCATGTGTTTGACCGATGCGGGAAGCGAGGGCTCTTCATAAGACGCGACCGTATGCAGCCAGGCGCCGTCCTTGCTGTAAAACGCTTTGTAGTTGACTCCCTCTTCGGTATAGTGAACGACGATCGTTTGATCGATCAGTACCGAGACGGTGGCGCCGGAAACGAATGCGGCGGGGGATGGCGGCATATGAGAAGTAAGCGTATTTTGCGCGATCGCTGTCGTGGTGAACAGCAGAATTGACGCGCAGACAAATAAGTTTTTCATTGTGTTTTATTTTTTCAGTAAAGCTAGCATGCGGACGGGGCCGATCCCAGTGGGAATGAGTGTTCGGCGGTGTGGGGGGAGAATCGTGCGGATGAGAATGAGCGGCCGGAAGGTTTGGCGCAGTATGGACGAGAACGATCGCTCAGCAGCGGTTGGGCTGGAGCTTTTTCAACAGCATTTCTTTCCGGCTGCGGGCTACATCGACCGATGAGCCGTCGCTCATGACGAGATAGCCGCCTTCACCACGGACATATTTAGTGATCTCGTCGAGATTGACGAGCCACGATTGGTGCACGCGAAGGAATGCGAGTCCATCCAGCATCTCTTCGATCTCTTTGAGTGTGCGGGAGGCGGTTATCTTCTGTTTGCCTTTCAGGTAAAGCGTGGTGTAGTTGCTGTCCGAGCGGCAGGCGACGATCGAGTCCACCGCGATCATTTGGAGACCTTCCATTGTTGGGATCGCAATCTTTGTGGTTGCGGGTTGCCCGAGGCGTTGCAGCAGGATCTCGAGCTGTTGCGGCAGTGGCGGATGGTGGCGTTGGAGGGCTTTGTGAACGGCTATTTTCAACTCCTCCCGGTCGACGGGTTTCAGCAAATAGTCGAGCGCGCTGAAGCGAATAGCTTTGATAGCGTATTGATCGTAGCTCGTGGTGAAGATGATGTCGAAGTCCACCGCCGGCAGCCGTTCGAGTACCTGAAATCCATTGATATGCGGCATTTCGATGTCGAGGAAGACGAGCTGGGGTTGCTTGGTTGGTATCGCCTCGAGGGCTTCCGCGCCGGAGTGGCAAATGGCAATGACCTGCACTTCCGGGCAATAGCGTTCCAGGAGCATCCCCAGTGTCTCGGTACAATCTTTTTCGTCGTCTACTATTATTGCTGTCAGCATTGTTTTTCTGTTTTATGTGTATATGTCGGTTTCGACGGCGGCGCGGGCCCTGATCCTGACGACTACAGTGGTGCCTGCCGGGTTTCCCTGCCGGTCGAAAAGGTCGATGATCTCGAGGCCGTTGGCTGCAACGTCGCAGTTCACGATGGACAGCCGTTGTTTGGTGATGTCGATGCCCATGGATTTTTGTTTTTGGGCCGACTTACTGGTGGCGACTCCTGCAAAGCCGCGGCCGACGCCATTGTCGGTGATCGTGATGACCAGCAGATCGTTTTCCATGGCCAGCCCTATATCCAGGCGTCCCTGCCCTTGTTTGTGCATGAGTCCATGCCAGATGGCGTTTTCCACGAAAGGTTGGAAGATCAGCGGCGGAATGAAGATAGCGGCGGGGTCGACGTCGCCTGAGATGCCGATGTCGTATGCAAAGGCCTCTTTGAAACGAAGCTTTTCCATTTCGAGATACAGGCGAACCATTTCAAGCTCTTCTTCCAACGGGATGAAGCGACGTTTGGAGTTGCTGAGGACCATGCGGATCAGCCTCGAGAACCGGGTGAGGTAATCCGAGGCCGCGAGCGTATCGCTTTTCAGAATAAAGCGGTTGATGGACGTCAGTGAATTGAAAATGAAGTGCGGGTTCATCTGTGCGCGAAGGGCCTGCATCTCGAGTTCTTTTGCGAGGTTATGCTGGCGTTCTTTCTCTACCAGTCTTCGTTTGCGGGCGCGATCGATGAAGACGAATGCCGCCACGGCGATGAGAACATAAAGCGTCAATGCCCATAAGGTCCGCCACCATGGCGGGCTGATGACGATGTTCAGGGCGATGCCCGTGTTGTTCCAACGGCCGTCGTTATTGCTTGCTCTTACCCGGAAGGTATAGTTTCCGGGCGCTACGTTGGTATAGGCAGCCACACGCCGGGTGCCACTGTACACCCAGTCTTTGTCTACCCCATCGAGCATATAGGCATACTGATTCCTGCGTGAAGCGGTGTAATTCAGCGCCGAGAATTCGAAGCTGAAGAAGTTTTGGTCATGGCCGAGACGAATAGTCCCCGAGTCGCCTTCAATGGGTTTTGCCCAGTCGAAGAGGTTAAACCGGGTGATGACTATGGGCGGTATATATGGATTGGGGCGCAGATCGGCCGGGTTGAACACTTTGAAGCCATCGTAGGCGTCTTTAAAATAAAGCAGGCCATTGTGGTCCTTGCAGCATAATCTTACGCTCTGGTTATAACGCGGAGGATTGGGGTAGTCGAAATTCATGAAATCGCCTTTATCGGGCGCGAATTTGCATATGCCTCTGCTGGTGCCGAGCCATAGATTGCCTGTGTTGTCTTCGATGATGGAATTGATATTATTGTCGAGCAGCCCGTTCTTTTCCGTATAGGTGGTGAATTTTCCCGTGGACTCGTCATAACGGCAGAGGCCGCCGCCGTGTGTACCCAGCCACAGCGATCCATGATGGTCGTTGATGATGGCATTGACCAGATTGGAACTGATGCCGGTAGAGTCTCCAAAGTGGTATTGAAAATGCTGACATCTGCCGGTGCGGGGATCGAGCCGGTCCGTCGCAACGCTGGCATGGCCGATCCAGATATAGCCCTGGTCGTCCGCGCAAACGGCTGTCGCCACCCAATCGCTGATGCCGCCGGGATCATTGGGGTCATGACCGTAATGCGTGATCCGATTCGTCTTATAGTCGAGAGCCGTGACGCCGCTGGATGATTCGGCTATCCAGATGACGCCTTTCGGGTCCTGGTAGATCTTGTTATACCAATGCGGTTCGAGATCCCTGAATTTGCCTTGCGGACCGATATAATGGGTGAAGCGACCTGTGCGCGGGTCCAGCCGGTCGAGTATTCCGTCCTCGCACGCCACCCAGATCATCCCTTCGTCATCTTCGATGACGCTGCCGGTCATGTCGTCCGCAAGGCTGGCGGGATCTTTAGGGTTATGCCGGTAGCGGCGGATCTGTCCGGTTTTTTTATCCAGCGCCTCCAGACAGGAATCGGTCGCCAGCCATATCGTACCGGTATGATCTTCACATATTCCCCCGACATAGGTGCCGGGTTCCAGGCGCGAGTCACCTTTGTCGAGCTGGTACCACGCGAGTGGAACCTGATGTGGGTCCAATTTGTCGATGCCTCCGCCCGCGACCCAGATGTTGCCGCCTTTGTCGATGGCCAGGTGATGGCCGGGGTATTGGGTGAGGCTGTTGGGATCGCCGGGGACATGGTCAAAATGCTCAAAATGCCGGCGTGCGGAATCCAGCCGGTCGATGCCGTCGTAGGAATCGATCCAGAGATTGTTGTCCTGGTCCTCTACCATGTTGCCAAAGAAATTGCCGTAGGAATTGCCGATGCGGCGGTTCAGCCGGTAGTGTTCGAAATGGCCCGTTTTTCGGTCGAGGAGATCGAGCGCGCTGTCGGTGCTGACCCAAAGATGGCCGGCATGGTCTTCATACACTCCCATGACCTGCACACCGGAAATGGAATTGCTGTCATGTGGATCATGGATATAATTCCGGATGTGAACGGTGGAAGGATCGAAGGGTTTGCCGGGTGTCGTGGTCAGTTCGTGAAGACCGGTGCGGTTGGCGACCCAGAGTATGCCATGGCTGTCGCGGTAGATGGAATTGATGCGGTCGAAGGGACGGAAATCCCCCGGGCGGACGCGGTATCCGAGGTCGTAATCGTACGGAGAGAATTTTCCTGTTTGTTTATCGAAACGGCGGAGTTCGCCGGAGTAGGAGCCGACCCACAAATAGCCTTGTTCGTCCTCGTTGATGGCGGAGACGGCTCGCAGGACCGTTTCGAATCGTCCCGGAGGTTGGGGTGGCCGGTAGTTGGTAAATTTTTCCGTGTTGCGGTTGAATTCATTGATGCCGCCTTCGGCGGTGCTCACCCAGATGTTGCCTTCGTGGTCTTCGAAGAGGGTGAAGTCGAGGTTATCGTTGAGCGAGCCCGGGTCGTGGGGGTCGAACTTGTAGTTGGTAAAGGTATACCCGTCGTACCGGCAGAGGCCGTCGTCGGTCGTTGCCCATAGGTATCCCTTGTGGTCGAAGAGGATATTGAATACGTGGTTGGATGGGAGACCCTGTTCCATGGCGAGGTGTTCGAAGCGGAGAACGGGCGTTTGGGCATAGGAGGTTGTGCTGCCCGCGAGGGTATAAAAAAGCAAAAAAAAGCCGATATGGGCTTGCGGCATACGCATAACCTTTTGCAAAGCTACCGAAGTTGTCGTTTGCAGGCGGTGGGAATGAGTAAGGGCGGCGGTTTGGGTGGGATTTGGTGGATTTGGGTGAGTATGGGTGGTACGTCCGTGGCGGGCGGTGTATGTTGGCAGGGATCAGAAAAGACGTCCGCTGAAGTGCGGTTTGACGGGGAGGTGGCTGGCGAGGTGGTTGAAGTAGTTATGCGCCGACCAGGTGTTTCGGTTGCCGATGACGTAGAGATGGCCGCGGGCGCGGGTGACGGCGACGTTGAGGATGTTGGGGCTTGCCGCGACCCAGTTGCGCGCGAGGATGCTGCGGGGGAGGGTGCCGAGGACGAGGATGACGGTGTCAGCTTCTTTTCCCTGGAAGGTGTGGATGGTGCCGCAGGCAATGCGGCCGGTTTGGAATTGATTGCGGCAGATGCCGGCGATGCTGCGGAAGGGGGAGATGATAAAGATGGAGCCGGAATAATTGGTCAGTTGCAGGAGGAGGTCGGCGACGACCTGGATCTCTTCGGCGATGGCGTGGCCATCGAGGGAAGTGAAGCCGCGGATGTCGATCCAGCCGGATGGGGATGGGGCGCCGGTGGGGAAGGAAGCGCCGTTGCAAATGGGGCGCATGGCGGAGGCGCCAGTGGGGATTGGTGTAGCCTGGACCATTTGAGCGTTGTAGGCAATGGAATTAGCGATGGAGAACATGGGTTCCTGGCAGCGGCGGTGGGCGCGGAGCGGGATGCCGGTCCAGATGGAATCGCTGTTGTTATCGTCGATGCGGGTGCCTGTCGCGGTTATCCTGTCGGCAAGCGATTGCGCGGAATGGATTAGGGGCGACCAGTTGTCGTTTCGGATGCCGTGCATATCCTCTAGCAGCCGACCGAGCGTCCTGGGAATGGTGACGACGGGTGGGATCTGGCGGGTATCGCCGATGAGGATGCATTGCCGGCAACGCCAAAGCGCGCCGCAGACGGAAGGAGGGGTGGCCTGGCCTGCCTCGTCGAGTAGCAGCCAACCGATGGAGCCTTGTCCCATGTTATGGAACTGCCGGTGGAAGGAGGCCAGCGTGACGGAAACGACGGGGACGCAGAAGAAAAAGCTGTTCCAGAGATCGGCGGCGATGGTGGCATCGATCTGTTCTTTCCATTTGCCGGATAGCATGTCGATGAAGGCACTGAGGTTGTGATAAAAATAGCGGGCGTTGCAACGGATTGCCCATTCGTGGAGCTGCAGGCTGCAGAGGAATAGCTCGCTTCTCAGGGTGTTGAGCTTTTCGGAGGCATAGGGGGTGAAGCGATGCATGTCTTCGCGAGAAAGCTGAAGGAATGAGGGGCCGGGGAGGGACTCGTGCACAGAGAAATTTTCATATTCTTCGAACAGTGAGCGGAGCCGCGACGCGGTTGCCTCGTAATTCTGTGTATTGGAGCGGGCCTGAGCGTGATCCTCATATTGCTCTTTCAGCCATCGGCCGAAGCCTTTGCCTATTTGAGCCGCGGGAAGCGGTTCGGCCGAAGGACAGACATTAGTGGTTTGCGGGAAATGCGCTATTTTTCCCGGGGCGTATTTCCCGCTCATTTTATTGAACCAGAATTTGTCTATGAAATCGCTGCGTTTTTGCGAACGTCCGAGGGCCGCGCTGATCAGCCCCCAACTGGGTTCTCCGAGCATGTTGGTGGCGAACGGCGAAAAGTATTGTGCATCGGGGAAGGAATTGCGGTGGATGTTTTGGACGAGGGGAAGTTCCCGGGAAATGTTTTCGATGGCCGAATTGTTGTTGCCGGAGATGACGATGCCGTCGCTGGTAATGACGGAGGACTCGGGCCGGTAGTAGCCGGTGCGGTCGGCGATCGTGAGGCGCTTGGTTTGAAAAAGGCCGGTGGCACCGGTTGTCAGCAGCCGGTGGGCGCGCTTGACGATGTTGTTGGCGATGATCTCGCGGAGAAGGGTGGTTTTGCCGGTGCCGGGCGGACCGTTGATGGCGAGGAGGGAGGGATGCGTTGCGGTTTGAGGGGCAGGGTTTGCCGTGGGGCCGTGTTGCTGGCGTTGGCCGGACAGGGCGATATGCTGTGCCGCGTATTGGGCGCTGTAAAGACTATGACGCGGGTCGGAGGGCCATCTGCCCGGCGGAGGAGGGTGCTGGATGTGTTGAAAAAGGACCTTTGGTTCGAGGAGATCGATCCTGTCGGCAAGCGGCGGTTCCGGTGAAAGAAAGAGCTGAAGCGGCCGGCCGATGTCGTGTGGATGGCGGATGAGGGTATCGAGATCGGTGAGATAATAGCTGTTGAGGAAGGGGGCATCGATGGCGGCATTGAGCGATACCTCTTCGGAGATGCAGCGGATAGGCGTTGCCGTTTGGAGAGCGTTGTGGGATATTTTTTGCAGATGATCGAGCTCTTTTTGTAGTGAGGCCCAGGTAAGGGGGGTCGGGACGTTTTGGAGCGGCGCGGAGGTGAGGGGAGAGGTTTCGGCGGTTGCGGGTGATAGTCCGAAGCGCGTCAGGTAGTCTTCCTGCGCCTTATTCAGCCAGTCGACCAGCACTTCGGGATTGCGTTTTTCGCGGATGAGTTTGATCCCGTAGATGAAGGCTGCCGGGGAATAGGTCCTGGAGGAGGGTGCGCCGAGAGTGTCGAGTGCGAGTGCGGAAAGACAGGTGTCACCGCCGACGGGCTCGCGGAATTCTGTCGAGTGGGTGAGACGCGCGAGCAGATCGATGACGGTCTCTTTGGCGACGATATGGAAATAAAGCGTGTGACGCCACTGTCTGCCTTCTATAGGTGAGGGCAGGCGGCCGGGTTCCCAGGGCAAGGCCATTCCGGGCCGCAGGATGGCGATATGGTCGGATCTTTTTCCGGTGGGGATATCCGGCAGCGTGAATGTTTCGACGGAGCGCCAGAACTTCAGGATCGTTGCATAATGAGCGGGACCGGCAGGCATAAGGTTATGGTTGGAACATTTTGGCAAATTACGACAAAGTGCGAGGGCGGCCGGGGGAAATTGGCGCGGGTGGTACGGGGAGGTACAGGCGGGGGTGATGCGGAAAAATCAGTGGTCCGGCCGTGCAGCGGGTTGCCGCGGGAAAGCCGGCAGTGGTGCGTCGGGTGCGGCGGGGTGCGCGGTGGAAAAATCGGCTGGAGGCGGACTTGAAAAAGTTGCATCCCTTATAAACGGAATCGATAATTTTATCGATCGGTGTCGCAATTTGCGATCCTCTAAAACCTATCTTATGGCAGAGAAAATAAGAGAGTTGATCGTTCCCGAAGAAGTGATAATAAGCAAAATCTATTATATCCGGGGACACAAAGTAATGTTAGACGAAGATCTGGCAGAGCTGTACGAGGTACTGACCAAGCACCTTAAAAGACAGGTAAGACGCAATATAGATCGCTTCCCCGATGACTTTATGTTCGAATTGACCAAGGAGGAGTTTGAAAACTTGAGGAGCCAAATTGGCACCTCAAATTGGGGTGGCGTTCGATATATGCCGATGGTTTTTACTGAGCAGGGGGTAGCGATGCTATCCAGTATTTTGAACAGCGCCAGGGCCATCAAGGTCAACATCCAGATCATCCGGATTTTTACGCGGATGCGGGAGATATTGCTCAATTATAAAGACCTTTTATTAAAGCTGGAACAGTTGGAAAAGAAGGTGAGCAGTCACGATGAAGATATACAGCTTGTATTTGCTTATCTCAAAAAACTGCTTCCCACTCCTGAACAAGTTGACAGACGACGCATTGGCTTCCGAAGGTCGGACGAAGCATAATAGGTACGTGATGTCAATATCCAGATATTAAGGATTTACTCGGAAACGAAGCGGTGGTTACGGACGCGCCTTTGCCGGTGGCAAGAGCGAAGCTCTGCCGGAGGGAATGCGTCGTGAAATGGCGGCTCGGCGGCGCGGCTAGTCGGCGCTGCGGATGACCCTCAGCAGGATTGCGATGATCGCGATCACCAGCAATACGTGGATGATACCTCCGGCATGATAGCCGAAAAAGCCGATAGCCCAGCAGATGATGAGGATGACGGCGATGATGTAGAGTAGGCCTCCCATAAAATGATTGTTTTAAGTTAGAAGATTGTTATGGCAGGACAAAAGGTCTGCCATGCCTGAGATCGCGCGGAAGGGCCTGTTTTCGCGGGTGTTTGGGGTGTGAATTCCACAAAGGGGCCCGACGCTGGGCGTGGGACGGGGAAGGTCGGGGTACCGTGAAAGGCCGGGGCGGGGAAGAACGGAGGAGGTGTTTCATCAAGGATATTCTCTGTCTCGTGTAAATAATTTCCGGGACGCTGCGGGAACCGCTCTATTTGTCCCAAAATCAATCTCAGGATATGGAAAAGACAAAACAAGAGGTTTCCGAAGACGGCATCGACAGGGCCGGTTTTATCAAATGTATGGCATGGGCCGGTACGGGCGTGCTCTGGATGATGAGCGGCGGCGTAATGCGATCATTCGGGATGAGTCAGCTGATCGATAAAGGAACGGGCCGCCTCAAAACGGGGGTCAGGCTGCCGGCGGCCGACTTCAGCTTTGTACAGATCAGCGACAGTCATATCGGTTTCAGCAAACCAGCCAATACCGATGTGATCGGGACGTTGATGGCGGCGATCGACAAGATCAATACACTCCCCGCGGCGCCCGCTTTTGTACTGCACACCGGCGATCTGTCGCATCTTTCGCAGCCGGATGAATTCGACACGCTGGATCAGGCATTGAAAAAAGTGAAGACGGAACGGATCTTTTATGTTCCGGGGGAGCACGACGTCCTGAACGATGGCGGAAAGTCGTACCTGGAGCGGTATGGCAAAGGGACGAAGGGGCAGGGCTGGTATAGTTTCGACAAGGGCGGAGTCCACTTTGTGGGGTTGGTCAACGTGCTCGACACCTCGGAGGGCGGCCTGGGGGTATTGGGCGCCGATCAGCTGAAATGGCTGGCGGATGACCTTTCGGGGTTATCGTCGAGCACGCCCGTAGTGGTCTTTGCGCATATCCCGCTATGGGCAGTTTATCCACAGTGGGGGTGGGGGACCAGGGACAGCGAGCAGGCGCTGACACTCCTGCGGCGATTCGGATCGGTGTCCGTGCTGAACGGACATATCCATCAGACCATGCTCAAAGTGGAGGGAAATATCACCTTCCATACGGCAACCTCGACGGCCTTTCCGCAACCGCAGCCGGGTACGGCGTCCGCGCCGGGTCCAATGAAGGTGCCGGCTGAAAAGTTGCGTGGACTGCTCGGTTTGACGAGCGTCGACTATGTGGAACACGCGCACTCGCTGGCGATTACGGACACGCCATTAATTGGAAAGCCATGAGAAAGGGTTTGTTATTGGGGACGGAGTGTTTTGAAGGGGGGGCCATGATGAGGGGTGCGATGTTGGGGCTGGGGCATGTTGGGGGAGGTGGGGCCATGATAAGAGGTGTGTTGTTGGTTCTGGGGTTTTTTGCGGGTGGGTCGGCAATCGCGGTGCGGGCACAGTCCGGCTTGCAGCCGGCGGATAAGGTCTGTACCGTGCAATTCACGATCAAAAATCTGGGATTCAAGGTGAGCGGGTCGTTCGGCGGCGTCTCCGGTAAGATCGTTTTCGATGCCGCTGCGCCGGGGAATGCGTCATTCGATGTCACGGTGGAGGCGGCCAGCGTCAACACGGACAATTCGATGCGCGACGATCATTTGCGGAACGAAGGGTTTTTTGACGTGGAGCATTATGCGAAGATCCGGATTGTTTCCGATGGTGTGGTGGCGCGACGTGGCGGCTATTTGTTCAACGGTAAGCTGACGATCAAGGGTGTCACGAAACCCATCAGTTTTCCTTTTACCGTCGTTAAGGTGGACGGCGGCTACCGGTTCAGGGGAACTTTCACTGTCAACAGAAGAGATTTCGGGATCGGCGGGTTCAGCACGATATCGGATAATGCTGAGCTTAGCCTGGATGTAACAGCAAAATAGCGTTATGATGCAGAAACAAGCTGTACTGATTGCCGGGCTGGTTGCGGCCGTAGCTATGGTGTCGGCACGCCCGGGGCCAAGAGAGCCGGCGGAGCCTGGACTATATACCAATCTGAAGGTCCTGCCGAAGGCTATTTCGTCGAAGAGCCTTCAACACATCATGATCGATGAATTCGAGGACGGGCTTGGCGTGGGCTGTGCGTTCTGTCATGCCGGACAACCAGGTTCGGATAAGCTCGACTATGTCAGTGATGCGAAGCCGGAGAAAGGGATCGCGCGGGTGATGATGCGAATGACATTGCAGTTGAATGCCCGCTATTTCCGGGTGCGCCGGCCGGGGTTGGGTGATCCCGGCCTGGTGATCACCTGTACGACCTGTCACCAGGGGAGGCCGCGACCGGATGAGGAGAATTGAATTGCGGCGGGTGACCGCGAGCGGATGATCGACGATGAGGGGGCTTGGGGTTGATGAGTGGAAAAGGCCTTATCTTTCCGCTATGGTTTATAAAGTCATCGGTTTGATGAGCGGCAGTTCGCTCGACGGATTGGATATCGCCTTTGTCCATTTGCAGGAACAGGTCGGCAGTTCGCAGCAAGCGCCGCGGACCTGGGGTTTTCAGTTGTTGCATACCGTGACCTATCCTTACACCAACGAATGGAGGCAACGGCTGGCGTCGGCGCCGGGGCTGTCCGCTCTGGATTATCAGCTGCTGCATGTCGAGTACGGCCATTATCTCGGCGCGCAGGTGCTACGTTTCATCGAAGAATTCGGGTTGGATTACCAGGTGCAGATGGTAGTCAGTCACGGGCATACGGCGTTGCATTGGCCGGAACGCCGGCTAACGGCGCAGATCGGGGACGGGGCTGCGATAGCGGCGACCACGCGGATCAATGTAGTAAGCGATCTGAGGGCAATGGATATTGCGCTTGGCGGACAGGGTGCGCCGATCGTCCCTATCGGGGAGATGCTATTGTTACCGGGGCATGAGTTGTTCCTGAATTTAGGGGGGATTGCGAATATCTCAAGACATGGGGGGCTGGAGACGGCCGGAGGTGGGGGCGGAGGGTTCGTCGCGTTTGATGTGTGTCCGGCGAATCGCGTGCTGAATGCGCTGGCGGAGATGGAAGGGCGTGCTTATGATGAGGGCGGGGCCATTGCTTCGAGCGGACGGCTGGACCAGGAGTTGTTGCATCGGTTGGATGCCCTGCCGTATTATGGGATGCCTTATCCGAAGTCGCTGGCCAACGAGTTTGGGACGGAAACGATATTGCCGATGATCCGGGAGTCGCTGGATTTTAGTAATGGGCGGCTGTCGATCGCCGATGCGATGCGGACGTATGTGGAACATATTGCGGGACAGGTGGAGCGGGCCGTTGCGGGTCTGGGGGTCGGTGGGCGAAGGGATGACGAGGCTGGGATCGGCGCGGCGCGTATGCTGGTGACAGGTGGTGGGGCGCATAATGAATTTTTGGTAAGCCGGTTAAGGGAGCGGGTGGGTGCGGAAGTGATCGTTCCGCATAAGGAGCTGGTGGATTATAAAGAAGCGCTGATCATGGCGCTGATCGGCGTTTTGCGGTGGAGGGACGAGCGGAATGTGCTGTCGTCGGTGACGGGCGCGGTGCGGGATAGTGTGGGCGGCGCGGTGTGGATCGGGCAGGAGGTGTGAGGGTTGGGGTGGCGGGTCACAGGCCGAGGACTGATTTGAGCTTCACGTAGCCGGCTTTGCTGACGGGGATCTGGGCGCCGGACTGGAGGATGCAGAGGTGCGAATCTTTTTCGTAGGGGTCGATGCGGGTCACCTGCTGGACGTTGAGGATATAGGAGCGGTGGGTGCGGACGAATTGGGAGGGATCGAGCGCTTTTTCGAACCAGGACATGGTGCGGTTCTTCAGGAACGCGCCGTTGTGGGTGTGGATCTTGACATAATCGTCGGCGGCTTCGAGATAATGAATGTCCTCGATGGGAATGATCTTGATCTTCCCGCCGGTCTTGACGACGACGCGTTGTTGTTGCCCGGGAGATTGGGCGGCGGTTTCGAGGAGTTGTTCGGTGGTGTCGGTTGTTGCCGTGGCGGCGGAAGTTGCGGCGGCGCCGGGAGTTTGGGCGGAAGAGCCAGGCGCGCGCCGGTCGAGCCATTTTTGTATGGCCTTGTCGAATCGGTCTTTATTGAAGGGCTTCAGGAGATAGTCGACGGCGTGGCTTTCGAACGCTTTGATCGCATATTCATCGAATGCGGTGGTAAAGATGACGGCGGGCGGTTGCTCGACCAGCTCGAGCATCTCGAAACCATTGATCTTCGGCATCTGGATGTCGAGGAAGATCAGATCGGGGTGGTGGGCCTGGATAGCCTTTATGCCTTCGAAGCCATCGTTGCATTCCTGCACGATCGCGATCTGCGTAAAGGATTGCAGGTATTCGCGGACGATAGATCGGGCGAGCGGTTCGTCGTCGATGATGACCGTTTTGATGGACGCAGCCGTTGTGGTGTTGGTGCTCATATTTGTTGTGGGATTCTGACGATTGTCGTGAAAAGATGATTGTCGACGCGGGTTTCGAGGAGGTCGGGCCGGGCAAAAAGCAAATATAATCTACGCTGGATCGAAGTCAGGCCAAAGCCCGTACCTTTTTTTGGCCGGGAGGTTTCGGGGTCGAAAGGGTTTTCCACCTCGATGCGCACGTAGTTGCCGTCGAGCCGCGCGCGGATGGCAATGGTCACGGCTTCGGTGGTGTCGTATAAACCAAATTTTATCGCGTTCTCAACGATGGGTTGCAGTAGCATCGGGGGGAGTCGCATGCCGAGACAGCCGTCCTCGCAGCGGATGTCGGTGGACAGGCGATGGCCGAAACGCACTTTTTCGATATCGAGATAGAGTTCGAGGTATTGCAGCTCTTCGGAAAGGGGGACCCATTGCTGTTCTTCCTTTTTCAGATTGCCGCGCAGGAAGTCGGACAGTTGCTGGATCATTTTCCTTGCCTGTTCGGGATGGCTCACGATGAGCGCGCTTATGGAGTTGAGGCTATTAAAGAGGAAATGGGGGGCCAGCTGCTGGCGAAGCTTGAACAGCTCGGCTTCCTTGGCGAGGCGTTCGGCATCATTGCGGCGTTGGCGGTCTTCCTGTTTCTCCTCGGCGGAATACCAGAGGATGCTGAGTATGGACATGCAGGCGACCTGCAAAAAGACGATATCGAAGCGGACGGCCCAGCTGCGGTTGAAGAAGACGGAATAGTTGACGGCGTCGGTCTTGTCATTCAGCAGCGGAACGAGGATCCCCTTGCAGATGAGCAGGATGATTGCGCTGAGGCCCAAGCTGGTAAATAAGATATACCAATAGAGCTCCTTTTTCGGGAGATAGTATTGCATGCCGTTGCTGAGAAATGCGCAAAGGACGGCGACGAGCGAATTGGACACGAGGCTATCGGTGATGGCGGTGCCGGAGGACAGACCGAACCCGACGAGCAGGGAGATCTGCATGAAGGCCCAGATGGCCCACCAGGAGAGGAAGATCAGGAGGAATTTGCCGTTCGAAAGTGGGGCGCGCGCCATGGTCAGAGTAATCTAAGTATTTTGTGAGTGCCGCCGGCGCGGATGTGTTCAGCGAGGCGGTTGGCGTGGTCGATGTAGGCTTCCGGATCGTCGGTCTCCTGTATCCGTGAGTACATCTCGGCTCCGTCGAGCAGGCCGCTGAGCCGGTATAGTTCGGCGACGTTGACGAATTTCCATTGGACGAGCCGGTTCTCGTGGTTAAAGAAACGATCCTGTTCGCGTTTGCCGATCGACATGGCCTTTTCGAATGCCTCTTCTTCGTCGTGGGCGGAGATGAGACGCAATTGTTCGTCGAATTGCGGGGTATGGTTGCCATCACCGCAAATGATCCTGAAAATGATCTTGGCGAGATACCAGTTCATAAGAATAAAGTATAAAGTATATGGCCGTGGGGCCATCGTTAGAAATTTTTCAGTTCGATTCCGCCGAAGATCGACGTGCCTTCAAGGATGAGTATCTTTTCCGGATTGGTTACGGCAGGCGCCTGTCGTTTGTCTTCGAAACCGGCGAAGATGGCGGTCACCTGTGAGCGGACTTCCCAATGCGCGGGTACGAGGATCTTGGTGCCGCCCATGACCTGGGTTACGTCGAGGCGGATGACGCCGGTGAAATCGGCCTGGGTGAGGTCGAGTTCGGTACCGCCGAGGAAGGTGGTGATGTCGCCGCCTTTGAAGTTCTTCGAGACGATCTTTTTGTGGACGCCGCCGAAGACGGAGGTGGTGTCGACCCAGTCTTCGGATGACCAGGTAGGGCCGGAGGAGCCGGCGTACGTCGAGCCGGAGCCGTAGGACTGGTCTGATGCGCCGGAGGGGTTAGTAGGGTCGGCGGGGCTGGTAGGGTCGGCTGGGTTGGTTGGGTTGGCCGGATTGTATGGGTTGGCCGGATTGGAAGAGTTGGCGGCGTTCGCCGGATTGGCAGGGTCGTTTGGCATGAATTTATCCCAGTGGTGCTGGCGCCATTTTCTCTTATGGTGCTCGCCCCATTTGTGCTCGTGGCGCTCGCGCCATTTGTCCCTCATCTCCTGTTTCCACCTGTATTTCCAGGCATCGTCCTCGTCCCAGTGGTGGCGGGGCCGGAGGATGAAGATCAGTCCGACGAGGATCAGGATACCGGGCCATATATACCGGTGAAGATTGTAATCGGGGTTGAAGTCCTGGATCAGATAGATACCGCCAATCGCTATTAGTATGAACCAGGCGCCGCCTCTGAAGTTGTGGCGCAGGCCGATGAATATGCCTATCGCCACGAGCAGGACGTGCCAGCTGAAAAGCCAGTCCGGTAGAGGAAAGCCCATCTGATCCAGGAGAAGAACCCCGCCTACGACGAGCAGGAAAAGACCTGCCCAAACGCGGCCTCCCCCCGCCCTTCTGTGTATATGTCTGTCGTCATCCATGGTTGCTACTAAATTTTAGTCAAATCTACGGGGTATCGGGGCGCCGGACAAGGGATGTCAGGTAGTATTCGTTCCCGGGGCGGTCAATGGCGGGGTTTTGTCGGTAAAAGAGTTGGGGAGGGGCGGCGCGGCGGGATGATGGACGGTCGGGGTCCTCCGAGAAGCGTACGGGGAGTTTCGTAGATTTGGTTATGATCAGGAACTGGTTCCGCACGGCGGTGCGTAATTTCCGCAAGAACGGGATGGCTACGGCCATCAATATTTTCGGCCTGACGATCGGGCTTTCGAGTTGCCTGGTGATCGCCCTTTTTATCCGGCACGAGCTGAGCTATGACGACTTCGAGGTCAATGGGCCGCGGATCGCGCGGGTGATCATGGAATACCGTTTTGACGGCGGAGGGGAGGCGCGGCGCGGCAATTTCACCAGCACCAAAGTGGCGCCGACCTTCAGGCGGGTGTTCCCGGAGGTGGAGGCTGCGGTCCGAATGACCGAGAATGAACGGATCGTGCGTTACCAGGAGAAGCTGTTCTATGAGAAGAAGTTCATGTATGCCGACAGCAGTTTTTTCCACGTGTTCAGCTTTTCGCTGTTGCGAGGGGATACGCGGACGGCTTTGTCGGGGCCCAGGAAGGTGATCCTGACCGAATCGACCGCCCGCCGTTATTTCGGCGACGCCGATCCCATGGGCAAGCTGCTGCGGATAGGGACAGACACTCTCGATTATCTCGTGACGGGCGTGATGGCCGAGGTGCCGTCGAACTCTCAGTTCAAATTCGATTTCCTGGCGTCCTTCTCCTCGCTGTATGCCAACCAGGAGGAGACCTACTGGGATGCCAATTATGGGACGTTCCTGCTGTTGCGGCGGCCGGAAGACATGGCGACGTTGCAACCGAAGATCGCCGCCTTCATGAAAAAGGAAATGCAGGGGACGGGCGCGTCGGTGAATTTTTTCCTGGAGCCGTTCACGCGGATACACCTGTATTCCGAATACGTGGGGTTCGAGCCCGGGACGAGTATCGTCTACATCTATATCCTTGCGGGAGTGGCGTTGCTGATCCTGGTGATCGCTTGTTCTACCTATATCAACCTGAGTACGGCGCGGTCGGTGGACCGGGCGCGGGAAGTGGGCGTGCGGAAGGTCGTCGGGGCGGGCCGGGGGCAGCTGTTCTGGCAGTTCATCGGGGAGTCATTCTTGTTGTGTATGGGATCGGTGGCGCTGAGCATGGCTGTGGTGTTGCTGGTGTTGCCGGCTTTCAACCGGCTGGCGGACCGGCGGCTGCCGGCTGCCTCGTTAGGATCGCCGGTGTTTTTGGGGATGGTATTGGGGACCGCGGTGGTAGTGAGTCTTCTGGCCGGCGGGTATCCCGCAATGGTGTTATCGCGGTTTCGTCCGGTGAAGGTGTTGAAAGGCGCGTTCAAGAATACGCGGAGCGGCCAGGGATTGCGGCAGTCGCTGATCATCTTCCAGTTCGTCATATCGGTGTTCCTGATCGTGTCGACGTTCATTATGCAGCAGCAGCTGACTTATATCCGGCACCGCAACCTGGGTTATGACCGGGATCATGTGGTGGAGCTGCCGATCGTCAGCCAGATGCTTCCGCGTATCGATTACCTGAAGACGCAGTTCAAGACCGACCCGGATGTGCTGAGCGTGAGCCATTGTTCTTCGTCCCCTGTGGTGATCTATGGCGGTTACAATATGCGGAGCGCGAAGATGCAGGCGGGGGTGCAGATGAGCGTGTACGGGAATCCCATCGATGAAGACTTTTTACCTGCTACGGGACTGAAGCTGGTGGCGGGCGAGAATATTACGGCGCAGGATATGCGCGACGCGCACCCGGATGACTTTACTGCTACCGGCGCGTATGTACCCGGAGGTGGTGTGCGTGCTTCTGCGGGATCTGGGGGTAAGGGATCGGGCGGTTCAGGGTCCGGAGGATCGGCGTCGGGCGGCGCCGTGAAGCCGGTATACCATTTTATCCTCAACGAGACGGCAGCGCGTCAGCTGGGTTGGACGCCGCAACAGGCCATCGGGCAAAAGATGTTCATGGACGATTCGCGGCCTGGTTATGTGAAGGGTGTCGTGAAGGATTTCAATTTTCAGTCGCTGCACAGCCCGATAGAAGGGTTGGTACTTTTCCCGGCGATGCGGGCCGGTCGTTTGCTGGTGCGGGTATCGGGTCGTCGGCTGCCGCAGACGCTGGCATTCCTTGAATCGAAATTCAAAGCGCTGGAGCCGGGGATCCCCTATTCGGTGAGGTTCATGGATGAGGAATATAACAAGCTGCATGACTCCGAGCAGCGGCTGGGCAAAGTGATGAATATATTTTCAGCGATCGCGATCGTGCTGGCGTGTCTGGGGTTATTCGGCCTATCGTCGTATGCGGCGAAGCAGCGCGTGCGCGAGATAGGTATCCGCAAAGTGTTGGGTGCGCCGATGGGGCATCTGACCTTTTTATTGTCGAAGGATTTCATGCGGCTTGCCATGGTGGCGATCTTCATTGCCTTTCCATTCGCATGGTGGGCGATGAATCGTTGGCTGCAGGATTTCGTATATCGGACAGCGATAGATTGGTGGATATTTTTACTCGCAGGCGTTGTTGTGATTTTCTTAACATTGGCTACTGTGAGCATTCAGGCGGTTCGAACGGCGATGTTAAACCCCGTGAAGAATTTGAAAGAGGAGTAAGCGACTGGTAGTCAGCGTTATTTGCTTTTGGCATGGGAATGGCATTGATATAGTTGTGGTGTAGCCACGGCGCCGATCGGTCCTAAGAAATCGGAAGGCCGCAGAAGCGAGGAGGCCCAGCTAAAGAGAGATAATATGGCGGACCTCCGGACGGAGGTACGTGACCACCGGGCAGCGGCTCACGTAGTAAATCGTGACCTTGGGCATTTTCGGTTCGGAAGAGCCATACATGACCACAAGGCTGTTGCTAGAATCAATAAGCAGATGACGATCGATCAGAAAAGGTTGGAATTAATGGGTGTCGATCACCCGATAACTAAGGCCAAAAGACAGGTGAAGGTGCAGGACGATAATCGAAAAGACAATATGGAGTAGGGCGCCTGCGGCGTCCATGAAGTGAAGAGGCCGGCCCGCGCAAGCGGGCCGGTTTTTTTGCGGGCGGACGCGGAGCGGGGGTTAGGCGGGACGGAGGCGCCAGGTGGCGTGGATCCGGGGGCGGCCTGATTGGCGGAGGCGTTCGAGTTGTTCGGGGGTGGCGGCGGCGAGGAGGTTGGGGAGGGCGGTGAGGGTGGTGAAGTCGACATCGGCTTCTTTGTCGACGCGGAAACCCATGCGTGTGAAGAAGGCGCGCGCATCGTCGAAGTCGTTGAATTTGTTTTCTTCGATGTTGTGTTGTTCGAGGAATTTCAGGAAGGCGTCGCTTTTTTCGCCGAAGAGATTAGAGCCGGGGTTTTTCAGGTAGATGTCGGCGGTGATCCACGAGCCGCCGCGTTGCAGCAGGATGTTGCGGATGTTCCGGCAGAGGCGCTCTTTTTCGGAAGTGTCGAGATAGACGAGCAGGCCTTCGTTGACGATGGTGAGTTTGCCGGGAGGAAAGCGGTGTGCGGTGGCTTCGAAGGCGGCGGTGTCGAGGGCGTTGAGTGGTTGGAGCTCGTAGTGGCCCGGGATCGGGTCGCCCGGGGGAATAGGGCGTCCAGGGGATGCGGTGGCTGCGCTGGCTGCGGCGGTTGTTGCGGTTGCGGCGGCTGTGGTGGCTGTGGTGGCTGCGGCGGTAAGGGATTCGATGAAACGTTGTTTGGTCGCGATGAGGCTGGGAAGGTCGGTATCGATATAATAGACCGGGCGGCGGCGGCTGAGGGCCAGGCCGCGGAAGGAAAAACCGGAGGAGAGCTCGAGTATGTTCGTAGCGTCCAGATCGGAGAGCAACTGGTCAACGGAAATATAGCGGCTTTCGAAATGAAGGACGCGTGCCCAGAAGCCGGCGCCGCGTTTGAGCGGATCGATCAAACCGTTGGGGTCGCCGAAGGCCCCGGCAGCGGACGGTGCGACCGACAGCAATAGATCAGCGGCTTCCCGGGCATAAGGGATGGGGGTGAGACCCTTCATCAATAAAAGCGCGTATGCGGAAGGGCTGATGCTGTCGAAGTCGTGTGTGGAGGAGCCGGTATCGATGGGGGATAAGTGTTCCATCCCACAAAGGTAGAATAACGGGTGCGAAGCGGGGAAAAATGATGGGAAGGGGAAGGAAGGACAACGGCCGCAAAACAGGGGAAAATGATGGCGGCGAATGATCGAAATTGATAGGTTTTTGACAAAATTGGAAACATGGAAATGCTTTATATTTAGGCCATGCTAACGACGATCATTCACACTAAGAGAATTGCTTTTTTTTTCGCTGTGATCCTATTGGTTTCATCACCAGCCGCGGCCACCGTAAAGTCGTGGCAAAAGGAAACCAACGGCGTGAGCTTTGTGCTCGATGTCGGTGAAATGAAGATCCGCGTCTGTCGTCCGGACATTATCGAGGTTCAATATTCCATTCTGCCGCGGCTGCAGCAGCGGCGTTCGCTGGTGATCACCAATCGCTTTAGCGAGGAGGCGCCGTTTACGGTGTCGGAGACGGGGGCCGCCGTGGTGATCACGACCGGGCGTCTGCGCATCACCGTTGACAAGGCTAGCAATGCCATTACTTATGCGGACGCCGGCGGAAAGACGATACTGGCGGAAGACCCGAAGGACAACAAATCGATGCAGCGGGCGGTCCTTGCAACGAGCATCGCGACTTTTTCCTGCTCGACCGCTTTCCAGTCGCCGGCCGACGAGGGCCTGTTCGGACTGGGTTGTCATCCGCTGGACTCGGGTTCCATCGATTACAAGGGACGCGACCAGGAGATGCTGATCAAATACATGACCGGTGCGATACCGGTGCTGTTGTCCACGAAGGGATATGGATTGTTATGGGATAATTATTCGGCCTCCCAATTCTTTGGGTCGGACCCCGCGAAATACCGCTATGTGTCAGAAAGCGGTAATATGGTCGATTATTATTTTTTCTATGGCCCCGGATTCGATCGTGTCATATCGCTGTATCGCGATGCCACGGGTCGCGCGCCGATGTTCGGGAAGTGGGCTTATGGGCTTTTTCAGTCGGAGGATCGCTACAAGACACAGGCAGAAGTGCTTGGCGCCGGCGCGGGTTACCGGAAAGCGCATATCCCCGTGGATGTGATTGTGCAAGACTGGTACTATTGGGAGCCGTTGCCGATCGGTTCGCACGTGATGAACCCGCAGCGCTATCCCGATCCGAAAGCAATGCTGGACTCGCTGCATGACGAACATCTCCATGGAATGATATCGATATGGCCGGTATTCGGGAAGGGTACCGCGAATTATGACGCCTTGAAGGCCATGGGCGGTCTGACGAGCATCACCTGGGACAACGTGGTGACGCATACGTTCGACACGTATTACGACGCGCATAACCCCGACGCGCGGCAACTGTACTGGGTGCAGGCGAGGGACAGCCTTGTCAAGCGTTATGGCTGGGATGCCTGGTGGATCGATCAGTGCGAACCGGATAATGGTGCACTGCTGGACGCTCGCAGACAGGCGCAGTTTTTTACCGGGAGGGGCGTCGATTTCTTCAACACCTATTCCCTGATGCACACGGATGGCATCTATAAAGGCTGGCGGAAGGATATCCCGGGCAAACGCGCTTTCTTTCTCGCGCGCCAGGCGTTTGCGGGTCAGCAGCGGAATGCGTCCACGCTGTGGTCTTCGGATATCCAGTGTACCTGGCATGATTTCAAAGACCAGGTGCCGCAGGGAATCAATGCTTGTGCCGCAGGGATACCTTATTGGACCTCGGATATCGGCGGCTATCATCTCAACTGGCAGGCGCCCGATTGGTCGACGGCGGAGAACCGCGAGCTGTTCACACGCTGGTTTCAGTTTGGCACCTTCTGCCCGATCTTCCGTATCCACGGGAAGGGACAGCGGGCGTTGTATTCGCGTAACTGGGATGAAGCGACGCGGAAGGTGTTGTTGAATTTTGACAATCTTCGGTACCGGTTGTTGCCCTATATCTACTCGCTGGCGGGCATGGTGACGCAGGATAATTATACGATCATGCGTGCGCTGGCATTCGATTTCCGCGATGACCCCGGAGTATATCGGGTGCCGGATCAGTATCTGTTCGGGCCTGCCTTTCTGGTGTGCCCGGTGACGACGGCGGGTGCGATTGTGCGCCCGGTGTATTTGCCGAAAGCTGTGTGGTATGATTTCTGGACGGGGGCCAGGGTTGCCGGCGGGCGGACGGTGCAGGCCGCGGCACCGATCGACAAATTGCCTTTGTATGTGCGTGCGGGTTCGATCGTTCCAATGGGTCCTGAAATGGAATATGCGATGGAGCGGCCGGCGGATACCGTCGAATTGCGGATCTATCCGGGTGCGGATGGGGAATTCACGTTGTATGAGGATGCGGGCGATGGGTATGAATATGAGCAGGGGGCATTTGCGACGACAAGGATCTCGTGGAAGGATAAGACGCGGACGTTGGTTGTTGCCGATACGAAGGGCGATTTTCCGGGGCGGCCGAAGAAGAGGGTGTTCAATGTCGTGATCGTCGGGGAGGGGAATGGAGTGGGCGAGGGCGCTGCCGGGAAGGTTGCGAAGAAGGTGGTATATTTGGGGAAGGCGGTGAGTGCGATCATACCGGGGGGAAACAAATGAAATTAAAACATATGGACCAGGATCACAAGGACTTATTTGTTGCGACCGTCCTCGCCAACTGGGAAACGGCGATCAACCGGGCGACCGTTTTTTTTGACCGTTGCAGCGATGCAGACATGCACAAGCCGATTGCCCCGGGTAAGAACCGGGTCATCTATCTGCTGGGGCACCTGGTCGCCGTGCATGACCGGATGCTGCCGTTATTGGGTTTAGGCGAGAGGAGGTATGCTGAGCTGGATGAGTTGTTCCTCACGAATCCGGACGATGGTGCGGCGGCGTATCCGCCTGCAAGCGAGTTGCGCAGCCGGTGGGCTGCGATCAACAAGGTGTTGACCGAAAAGCTGCGAGCCTGGAAGCCGGAAGACTGGTTAATGAAGCATGAGTCGGTTTCGGCTGCCGATTTTGCGAAAGAGCCGCATCGGAACAGGCTGAATGTGGTGTTGAGCCGTACGGGGCATGTCGGCTATCATCAGGGGCAGCTGGCGTTGCTGAAGTTGTGATAGTGTCCGTTGGGGATCGGATTGGGACAGCAGGCGGGCGGGTTGGGCTGTCGAATGATGCCTCCGGCGGTGCGAGGCGATATAGGGTTTTTGGATGATAATTTCTTACTTACTAGTAAGTAAGTGGGCGATGTGGAAAAAAAATTGGCTTCCCGGGGAAAATATTTTGCAACGCGCTTATGGACGTATTGGCGCGGTTATCCAATATTGAGCGCGGTTATGGCTCTATTGGCGCGACAGGGGTGAAAACCGTGAGTGTTTACACTTATTGATCGGCGTTGATTTTTTATTTTATTTCGATCGCAATTTCCTACCCACACAAATTTTCGGTTACACATTAACGCTAAAACAGCCTGTCTATGAAAAAAGACGCCCTGCTTGTGCGCGGGCCCTTGCGCGCCCCGCCCGGACTCCCTACATATTAACCATATTATTTGCATTCCTGCTAACGACGGGTTACCCGATGCGGTATCGCGTTGCCTACTCATCATTTTCAATAATCAAAAATGAGCAAGTCCCTTTTTTTGTTCGTGCTTTCCAGCCTGGCAGCTGCCGGAAGCCTGAAGGCGCAATCCGCTAATTTCAATTTTTCGAACCCTGCCGCCGCCGTGACAGGATGGACCAATGTCGTGGGTGACCCATCGTTATCCGTGATCACGGCTACGAGCAATGGCATCACGATCAGCTCGGTGGCGACGGCCAACTGGGCGCAATACAGCGGCGCCTCGGCATTCAATGGGCTGGGGGAAAGCACCGGCAACAGCGTTTTTCCGGGAGGAGTATTATTGAACCACTGGTATCAATATAGTACGGCGGGTGAGTATACGGCAGGCAAGAACCAGCTGTTGATCAGCGGGCTCAACGCGAGCCATTCCTATACCATCTACATGGCGGGCAGCAGCACCTCTGCATTGAATAACAACCCCGTTCAGTATACGGTGGCGGGGATCATTCTGTATCCCGCCCAGCAGGAGAACAACCACAATAATACGTCCAACTATGCCACTTTCAATGTGGCTCCGAATGCAAGCGGGAATGTGCAGGTCTTCGTCAACACGTTACCTACGACCGATATTGCGGATATCAGCGGAATTTCGATCGTCGACAACGGCGTCCCGCCTTCTGCAACGGTGAGCATTACCAGTCCTGCCAACGGTGCGACGCTGACGCAGGGAAATATTACGGTCTCGGCCAATGCTTCGATCAGCAGCGGGTCGATCACGGCGGTGCAATTCTTCGCCGGTGCGACGTCGATCGGCACTTCCCCGACTTCGCCATACAGTGTGACCTGGGCGAATGCGGCGCCGGCAACCTATTCGCTGACTGCCGTAGCGACGGATAATCTCGGCCGGACGGTGACCTCTTCGGCGGTGAGCGTTACCATCCAGGCGAGCGGTGGCGGCGGAGGCGGAACGGGAGGAGGGAATTGGCTTTTCTCCAATGGGACGTTGTATGACTCGACGGACAATGTTGCGATAGGCACGAATAATACCAAAGGATATCGGTTCGCCGTGAATGGGACAGGGATTTTTACCAAGGTGTTGGTTAAGCCGCTTGCGAGCTGGCCGGACTATGTGTTCAGGAAGGAGTATGTGTTGCCGGGGCTCGATGACGTGGAGGCTTATGTACGTACGCATCATCATCTACAGGGTATTGCATCGGAGGAGGAGGTTCGCAGTGGGATCGATGTGGGGGCGCAGCAGACGGCACTGTTGAAGAAAATGGAGGAGATGATGCTGTACCTGATACGGGAGAATAAATCGCTGCGGGAGCAGAATGAGAGGCTGGAGGCTCAGCAGAAGGAGATCGATGAACTGAAGAAGATGATAGAGGCGAATATCAAACATTAATTGTCACTACTATGCGGAAGTTATTGTTTTTATGCGCGGCTATAGGGGTATCCGAGATTACACCGGTCTTTAGCCAGGCCCCTACCCTGGTCAGCGTGACCCCGCCGTCGCCCAATGTACAGGCGATGCAGAAATATGGGGATATCCCGGTGAGTGCTTATACGGGAGTTCCGGATATCTCTATACCCATTTATACGGCTAAGTTCCGGGACCTGAGCATTCCGATCACCATCAGCTATCATGCGTCTGGAATCAAAGTGGCGGAAGAGGCCAGTGAAGTCGGGTTGGGATGGGTGCTCAATGCGGGGGGGGCCATCTCACGGAATGTTATTGGGGCCGATGATTTCTCGGCGGGCGCGAGCTACTTTACTAATTCGATCATCGACATGGATTCTGGTACGGGTCCAACCAACAAGGTCCAACGCGGCTGCAATCTTCAAATGTTCAGCACGACCGGTCAGAATACCATTTTTAACTATAACGTATCCAACGATCTCATCAACGGGTACGATTTCCAGCCGGATCAATATTATTACAATTTTCCGGGTCATAGCGGCAAATTCGTCATGACCAGATCGTTCGAGGCCATCCTCCAAAAGCAAGAGACTATTTCGATAACGTGCCAGTCGCCTACCGGCGCCTCCTGGGAGATCAAGTCCATGGATGGATACATCTACGATTTTGCGTTACAGGAAACGTATACGGCCCCTGGCTCTGGTACACCTCATATTTGTGCGTGGTATCTTACCAAGATCACTTCTCCGACAGGAAATGTTGCCACCTTCAACTATACGGCCAACCCATCTACCGTTTCGCAGGGCATTGGTGGCTACACAGAGCTAAGGGATGACTATCAACTATCGTTGGGGGCACCGGGTGAGCCGGCCGATGGCCAATATCCCGCCCAGCGCGGTCTTGTAACGCCCAATGTGTATAGCAACCAGCTGCTGACCTCCATTGACATGCCCAATTGCCGGATCCAGTTTTACTTTTCCAACGGCCGGACCGATCTAACGGGAGATCAGCGGCTCGACAGCGTCAGCGTTTTTACCAAGGACAAGTCGGGTAATGTAGCGGCAACGCCGTTAAAAACCACTGCTCTTAGCTATGGGTATTTTAACTACGGGGATGTCGACGATGACGCTTTCGGCGGAACGGGCGGGACGATCTATTATCAGCGAATGAAGCTGACGCAGTTGCAGAATACAGGTTATTACGGCGGTGTCGTCAACCGGGAAAATCCCTATGTATTTACCTACTATGAAGGTGGACTCTATTGGAGCATGACCTCCAAGGGATCTTTCGCACGTGACCATTGGGGTTACTATAATGGAAAGACGGGGAATACCTCGCTGATACCCAGTTTTACGTCTGTGGCAACCAGCGAAGTTATCGCGTTTGCCTTGAAATTACAGGGCCCCGAACGAGATCCCGATACCGGATACGTGAAAGCCTTCTCGTTGCAATCCATCCAATATCCTACGGGAGGGGCCACTACCTTTCAATACGAGTCGAATGATTTCGACGAATACAATTCGGAGGTGAACGACAATACCTATTTCTCAAGGCAGCCGGATGTCATCCCTGCAACGAAGACGTTCACCTATGATGCGTGGGCGCACCAGATGGAAGGCAGCGATGACACTTTGAATCTCGACAACGAGTATTATCAACCGGTATTCGGGACCGTCCCCCAGATCAGCATGAACGCGGCGTTCCGGTTTTCCACCTCCGCGGGCACTTGTGATACCATGCCGCGTCCCATGCATGCGATGTATTTCGCGATCTGCGATTCCACGGGTGCCGAGCTGCAGGAATACGATCTGGCTTCTTACAGCGCATGCTCGGGAGGCAATACGAACGGATGTTATATCTGCGGCAGCGGCGTATTTACGATCAACCAGACGCTTACGCTGAATCCGGGCAAATATGTTTTCAAGGCCTATAACCAGGGTGTTACAGCCCCTTCCCAGCTCGAGACGATCATGGTGACCTTCAACTATACCGTTGTCGAACAGCCTCAGCCAACTGCCATTAACGTCAATCCGGATGGCACCTATTTTGATATGGGTGGCGGGTTGCGGATCAAGAGGATCATCGATCAGGAACCCTTGAATCCCGCCAACAATAAGGTGAGAAAATACATTTACCATTATTTTGCCGATCGGGCGGGAACAGGGACACCTCAGGAGTTTTCGTACGGAAGACGAATGGCTAAACCCGAGTACTCCTATTTTTCAGTAGACCAGGTACGTTATAGCTTTAAGACCGGGCTAGGTTGTTCAGGGTATCAACCCTATTATACGCTGCATTTATTAAGGACTTCCGACAGCTATAATCCGTTGAACGGTTCGGCCGGCGGGTCGGTAGTAGGGTATGACCAGGTGACCGAACTGCTGGGGGAGAACGGCGAATACGGCGAAAAGGTTTATCGGTATAATAACCTCCCCGACCTGGTATTCAATTATCCGGAGCCGGCGAGCGGAAACGGGCTTCCCATGCGCCCGCCTTATGGGTCCAATATTCCCAACGCCCTGAATGGAACATTGCTCGGAGAAACTGATTATACCAACCTTAACGGAAAGTTTATCAAAGTCAAGGATGTTTCCAATACATACGAAACGGTGCTTGCCAGCCAGAACTATCTGTATGGGTTATACAACGTCATGTTGAATACCTCGAATACGGGCGATGACTGTGATCCCCAAATAAGCTCGATCTGTGACACCAATAGTCTGACCTATAGCTATGTGGCCATGCCATCGCAGTGGCAACGCATCGCCAACTCAGATGAGAAGGACTATAACCAAGGGGATACGACCAATTACGTGGATCAATATACCCAATATATTTATGATAACCCCGTTCACAAGCTGGTTACCCGTACCGTGACGGCGGATAGTAAGGGCGAAAAAAATACTTCGGCTACCCAATATCCGCTGGACTTTAGCAATCCAACAGGAGCGGATGCGTTCAGCAAGGGCGTTGCCAACCTGCAAAATAGCCATGTGATCGATAGGCCGGTGGAAAAACATGTGGATATTGTCAATTCGGATGGGAGCCGTCAGAGGACGACGCATTCCTACCTGGCATACTTCAATGCGCATTCGCCCACGGAGAGTGCCTTATACCGGATCGAAAAGGCTTCGCCGGTGACGAATTTCACCCCAGCGTCCACCTCCTCGTCGGGACTGAGCAGCAGCCCTTACTACCAGCCTTATATCTACTTCGATCAATACGATGCGAACGGGAATATTCTTCAGCAGCATAAGGAGAACGATTTTCCGCACTCGTATATCTGGGATTATGCAAGCAGCCTGCTGGTCGCCGAAGTCAGCAATGCCGCGCAGGCGGATATCGCGTATACGTCTTTCGAAGCAGATGGCACCGGCAACTGGACCGTACCTTCCACGGTGACCGATGGCACTACCGCGATAACGGGTAGCCAGTCTTATAATCTTTCCAATGGCGCGATCAGCAAGGGCGGCTTGACCGTCGGAAAGATCTATGTGATCAGCTATTGGAGCCGGAACGGCAGCTATACCATCACGGGAGGAACGTACACGACCCGGACGGGCCGATATTTCAATGGGTGGACGTATTACGAGCATATTGTCACGGCCGGGTCTGGCACGCTGTCTGTCGGCGGGACGGGGAATATCGATGAACTGCGGCTTTTCCCGCAGGGCGCGGTGATGACGGACTACACGTATGCGCCGCTGGTGGGTGTTACCACACAGGCCGATGCGGGCGACCGGATCAACTACTATGGCTATGACGGTCTGGGTCGTTTGCAATGGATAAAGGACCTGAATGGTAATATCGTGAAGACCTTTAGTTATCACTACCCCAATAATTAATTCTATGAGAAAAGTATATGTGCCTGGTGTAATGATCTTGCTGGTATTTTCTGTGAGTTCTACGCGCGGCCAGTCGGTAGATCCGGCGGCGGGCAAGGTGCTGAGTTTTCCTTCTCGGTTGATTGCGCGTCTCCAGTCCAGGACGGCGACGTTGGATGTGCGGCTGACGCGACAGACGGAGAGTTATTTGGACGCGATGCAGCGGCGGGAGCAGCGGTTGCAACAAAAATTATCGGGCGTGGATCCGGCTGCGGCGCAGCGGTTGTTTGCGGGAAATGCGGAGCGGTATGCGGCGTTGATGCGGAAGATCGGGGCGGATTCGGGAGCGGCGGGACAGCGGTATAGCGGCGTATATCTGCCCTATCTGGACTCGTTGCAGGGGGCGATGCGTTATTTGGGGCGGGATGCGGAAATAAAAGCCTATGAGGTGAAACTAATGGATGCCGACGAGGTGAGGGCGTATGTCCAGCAGCGAAAGCAATTGATCGGACAATATATCGCGCAGCATGCAGGGTTGGAGGGTCTGTTGGCCAATGCGTATGCCGGTATGAATAAGGAGGTGTATTACTATTCGCAGCAGCTTCGGGAGTACAAAGAAATTTGGACGAATCCGGACCGGTTGGAGCAGAAGGCGCTGGCATTGCTGAATCGACTGCCGGCATTTCAAACTTTTATGAAGACCAACTCGCTGTTGGGCGGGTTGTTCAACGTGCCGGGTGGTTATGGGACGCCGCAGGGGTTGTCGGGGTTGCAGACGAAGGAGCAGGTGGCGGAATTGGTACAGGGGAAGGTGGGGACTGGGGCGTCTGCGACCGGGGCAGCGGGCGGAGCGGATGGGGCGGCGGCCTTGCAAAGCAATTTACAGAATGCCGAGACGCAGCTGGATAATTATAAGAGCAAGCTGTCTTCACTGGGGGCGGGGAACGGAGACATGGACATGCCGGATTTTAAGCCGAATAATCAGAAAACGAAGACTTTTTGGAAGCGGTTGGAGTATGGGGCGGATTTTCAGACGACACGCAATAACTACTATTTTCCAATGGTAACCGACTTCGGGTTGTCGCTCGGGTACAAACTGGGTCATAATAATGTGATCGGTTTGGGCGCGAGTTATAAGTTGGGTTGGGGGAATGGCATACAGCATATCGCCTTTACGAGTGAGGGCGTGGGGCTGCGGTCTTTTTTGCAGATTGGGATAAAGGGGAGTTTCAGCGCGACGGGAGGGTTTGAATACAACTATACGACTCCTTTTACTTCTTTTCAGCAACTCAAGCAAATACAATACTGGACAAAGAGCGGGCTCATCGGGTTCACGAAGACGGTGTCATTGAAGAGCAGCGTATTCAGGAAGACGTCGGTCAGCCTATTGTGGGATTTTCTGAGCTATCAGCAGACGCCGCAGACGCAGCCACTGTTATTCCGCATCGGGTACGCCTTTTAATTACCGGAACATCAAATTATTGCAAATGCATTTCGCTTTTAAATCCTCCTTCTCCGCCGGCGTGCTGAAAAAGGCAGCGGTGTATACCGGGTTGTTCCTGTTATTTCCCGGGCTGCTGTATTCGCAGATAAGCATCTCCGGGTCCAGTTGTGTTACCGCAGGGTCGACCAACGCCTTCAATATTTCGGGCAATTGGAATACCGGTATGCAGATGACCTGGACCTCTTCAGGTAATATCACGGGAAGCAGTAGTGGAACTCCACTCCCTCAGGTGCAAATTATCTTTAACACCAGTGGGTTTGTTAAAGTACAAACTTTTGACAATGTCAACGGGACCCAAACCTACACGCTGAATGTTACGGTAGCGGGTCCGGTCAGCATCGGCGCTATTTCTCCATCGAGTCAGACGATCGACTATGGTCATAACCCGGTGGTCACCGGCGGCGCTCCAAGCGGAGGGGCATGCAACGCGAATTATCAGTATCAGTGGCAGATATCCTATGACAATAGCAGTTGGTCGGATGTATCGGGGGCGACCGCACAGAATCTTTCTTATACCTCGGGGATCACGCAAACAACCTATTTTCGGGAAAAGTTGACGGATATCACCGGAGGCACTTCGGCCATTTCCAACACGGCGACAGTGCTAACGTATCCGCCATTATCCGGCGGTAACATCGGGCCTTCCACGCAGAACCTTTATACGGGGTCGACGCCTGGGTCTCTTGGCGGATCGGATGCTTCCGGAGGACGGTGCATTTGTTACACATATGCGTGGCAAACGAGCGCGGATGGCGTCAATTTTACAACTGTTGCCTCGGGTTCGGGCTATCAGCCACCTGCGAATGCAGGCCTGGCTTATTATCGGCGGCAGGTGACCGATGCCGACGGCGAGATCGCCTACTCCAATGTCGTGACGGTTAACATCGAGCCTCACCTGGCCGCGGGTACATTGAACCAAAGCAATATCACCATCAGCCCCGGCGCCGATCCGGGAACGCTCACTTCCACACAGCCTACCGGAGATTTTTGCACACCTTCCGCCTACGTTTATCAATGGGAGCGGTCGGCGGACGGGACGCACTTTACGAACATATCCGGAGCTAATGGCTTATCTTTCGATCCGGGTCCTGTATCGGTGACGACCGATTACCGGCTCGTGACCAAATGCGGCTCCGATAGTGTTACGAGTCTGTGTATCGTCAATGTCAACGTCATAACCGGGGCTATCACCCCGAGTACGCAGCAGTTGAATTATGGCGGCAACAGTGTTCAGCTCAGCATTCCAGCGGCGACTGGAGGCTCGGGGTCGTATACTTATGATTGGCAAGCTTCATCAGACCCTAGTTTTACTACCTTTATCGACGGAGTGGGGAGTGGGAGGACCTATACGCCACCGCCGGGTATGACTGCCACGACGTATTATCGGGTCGCGGTGACCAGCTATCCTGCTGCCCCGGTTTATAGCACCAACTATGGGACCGTCAACGTTTATCCGCAGCTGCAGGCCGGATCGATCACGACGGCCAGTACGTCAATCGTGTACGGTACCAGTGCTTCCCTGGCGCTAAGCGGCACCACTGGCGGATCGGGCACCTATACCTATCAATGGCTGTCCAACGCCAGCGGCAGTTTCCAGCCTGTAGGCGGTATCACCAGCAGCAATACATTTTCCACCGGTGTGCTAACGAGCGCGGTAAGTTATGAGGTAACTGTCTATAACAACGGGGTGAGTGTGACGACCGCTCCGCTGGCCCTTACCGTGACTCCCTCATTGACGGGCGGTGTCCTCAACCCCGGACTTATCAATATCCAATTGGGCACGAGTCCGGGCTATCTTACCTGCAGCCCGGGCAGCTGCGGCGGTTGTAACATCGGATTGACCTATGCCTGGCAGAGCAGCACCGACGGGTCTACGTGGTCTACGATCGCGGGCGTTAGTTCGCTGAGCTATAATCCCGGCAACTTGTCTGCTACCACCTATTACCGGGTGGAGGTGTTATCCGGTAGTAATACGAATTACAGTAATGTGGCCGAAGTTTTTGTGGGCGCTGTGAGCTATGACCTCGCCTATGTGCGGACCAGGGCCATCAGTAAACCGGGTGTCGCCGATACGGTGACGGCGGATGGACTTACGAATGCTGTCGACGTGAAGCAGGTGACGCAATATGTGGATGGTCTCGGCCGTCCGGTACAGACTGTGTCGCGGCAGGCCAGCCCGTTGTTGCAGGACATGGTAGATGTCCAGGTGTATGATCCGGATGGCCGGGAGTCGATCAAATATCTGCCATATGCTTCTCCTTCCAATGACGGCAATTATAAGAACTATGCGGAGTCGGAGCAATACGGCTTTAATTCCGCGCAGTTTCCGGAGGAAAAATATTTATACGGGCAGATCAATTTCGAGCCATCTCCGCTGAACCGGACGCTGACCTCCTATGCTGCGGGCAATAGCTGGGTGGGGGGTAACCGGGGTGTCGGCAATCAATATTTGTCGAATGGGGCTAACGATAGCGTGCATATTTGGAATATCGATACGCTGCCGGGGAGTTTGCCGGTGGATGCAGGTGTTTATCCGATGGGTCAGTTGCATGAGCTGGTCACGACCGACGAGCAAGGGCACCAGGTCGTCGAGTATAGCGACAAAACAGGACATGTCGTTCTGAAGAAAGTGCAGATCTCGGCCTCCCCGGGTGTCGCGCATGTCGGGTGGCTATGCACTTATTATATTTACGACGATATGGACAACCTGCGATTTGTGATATCGCCCAAGGCGGTGGTTTTGGTCGATGTTGGGACTACCTGGAGTATCAGCCAGGGAATTGCCGATGAGCTCTGTTTCCGATATGAGTACGATGCGCGGGGACGGATGTATCAGAAAAAGATACCGGGCGCGGGAGTGGGATATATGGTTTATGATGGACGGGACCGGCTGGTTATGGCGCAGGACTCGAACTTGCGGCGTAGCGGGCAGTGGTTGGTGACGCAATACGATGGGTTGGACAGGCAGATAGAGACGGGGCTTATTACTTATTCAGCCTCTCAGTCCGTGCTACAGCAATTGGTCACGAATCAGACGGGGGGCAGCGGTGCGGCTTCCGGTTTTTCGGTGGATACGACTTTGACGGCACCGAATGAGACGGGGAGCGTTGGTGTTACCGGTTGGATCGAGATGGATAGCGGGTTCTCGACCTTGAATGGCGGGACGTTTACCGGTGAGATCGTCAACGGCGCGTGGGGAGGAGGAGGATCCACATCGGGTACGGATGTCGTGTCGTTGAGCCCGGTACCTTCGGGAGTGGCCTTGCAGCCGCTGACATTCACTTACTACGATGATTATGCGTGGTTGTCAGGGAGTGGGACGGCGTTGTCGGCCGCCAGTTTTGCGGGCGCCATTGCGGGAAGCGGCGGCTACTTCATTACTTCTTACAATGCTGCGCCGACCTATTCTGTGGCTGTGTCGCCGGATCTGATAACGAGGGGGCAGGTTACGGGGACTCAGACATTGGTCATGGGGACGGATGGGCAATTTATCTCCACAGTGAATTACTATGACGATCATGTCCGGGTGATTCAGAGTCAGACGATCAATTCCACGGGTGGGGTCGATACGACGACGGTGCAGTATGACTTCAGCGGTAAGCCGCTGCGGGCACTGGTTTGCCAAGCCAAACCGGGTAATGGCGCGCAGTTCCACCGCGTGTTGACAAAGACCAGTTACGATCCCAATTTCCGGGTTACCAGTGTCTGGAAGAATATCGATGGCGCGGCCGCCGATCAGCTGATCGACAGTATGCAGTATAATGAGATCGGCCAGTTGCGGACGAAGAACCTGGGACGTGATCCGGTGTCGGGAGCGCCCTTGGACAGCCTGGTGTATGACTATAACATCCGGGGTTGGTTGACGGGTATCAATAAGAATTATGTGGCCGGAACGACGCAACATTATTTCGGAATGGAACTGGGTTATGATAATCCTGCCAGCATCGCCGGGACAAGTTATAATCTGCCGCAGTACAATGGTAATATTGCGGGTGTGATCTGGAAGAGTGGTGGAGATGGGGTAAGGCGGAAATATGATTTCGGTTATGACGAAGTCAACCGGCTGGTGGAGGCGGACTACCTGGATAATCATACAGGTACGGGTTGGGATGCGTCGGCGATGGATTATTCGGTGAGCGGACTGACATATGACGCCAATGGGAATATCCTGTCGATGATCCAGAAGGGATTTAAGATCGGAAATCCTACAGGGGTGATCGACTCGCTGACGTATGGCTATGTTGCAAACTCCAATAAATTGTTGCAGGTGCACGATGGCGCCAATGATGCGGCCAGTGTGCTGGGAGACTTCCATTATAAGGGGAATAAGGGTGCTTTCGACTATGCGTATGACGGCAATGGCAGCCTTTTGCTGGATAATAATAAGGCGATCGATACGATCGTGTATAATTACCTGAATCTTCCGCAGCAGGTGCATTTCAAGGGTAAGGGAAGTATTTTCTACCAGTACGATGCGGCGGGGGGAAAATTGCAGAAGCAGACGATCGACAGTGCGGCAGGGATAGCGACGACCACTTTGTATCTGGATGGATTCCAGTACCAGCGGAGGACGTCTTTGACGAATACCACCGGAGGAACCGACACGCTGCAATTTCTTGGGCATGAGGAAGGCCGGGCGCGCTGGGCCTTCCATAAGCATCTGGCGGGTGATTCGGCTTATTCTTGGGAGTATGATTTCTATGAGAAGGACCACCTGGGGGATACGCGGGTGCTGCTTTCGCAGGAGAAGGACACGGCGCAGTATGTGGCGACGATGGAAGCGAGGTACCGCGCGACGGAGGATGCGTTGTTCTATGGGATCGACTCTACTTCGTTTGCACGGTCGGCGGTGATGGGGTATCCGGATGACTTGACTGTGACCAATCCCAATGATAGTGTTGCGCGGGTGAATGGCAATGGACCCAAGGTAGGGCCGGCGATCATCCTGAAAGTGATGGCGGGGGATAAGGTGGATATGGGCGTGCAGTACTACTATAACTCGATGACGAATAACAATGGGCCAGCATTGCAGCCGAAGGACCTGTTGAATTCATTGGCATCGGGGCTGGCGATGTTATCGGCGCCTGCGCATGGCGCCTTGTCGACCCTGAGTGATAAGAGCAGTAGCCCGTTGCTGGCGGCGTTGACTTCGTCTGTCGATAGCCAGGATGCGTCGGGGAGTGGCAAGCCACAAGCCTATCTGAACTGGGTGTTGCTGGATAACCAGTTCAATTACGTGGGTGGGAATAATCAGAGCGGCGCGTTGCAGGTGGGTGCGGCCGGGACGCAGAGCAATGGGCAGTTGCAGCCTCAACTGGCTTATACTGGGTTGCCTATTTCTAAGAGCGGATATTTGTATATTTATGTGAGCAATGCGACGCCGGGGTGGGATGTGTTTTTTGATAATCTGAGTGTGAAGCATTATAGCGGGCCGATGGTGGAGGAGGATCATTATTATCCGTTTGGTTTGACGATGGCAGGTATAAGTGATGAGGCGGTGAAGACGCAATATGCGGAGAATAAGTATCGGTTCCAGAAGCAGGGGCTACAGAATAAGGAATTCAGCGACGAGTCCGGTTTGGAAATGTATGAATTCAAGTACCGGTTCGATGATCCGCAGATCGGAAGGTTTTGGTCGGTGGATCCATTGGCGACGAAATATCTCTATAACTCGCCATATGCTTTTTCGGAAGATAAGGTGACCAGCCATGTGGAAACGGAAGGATTGGAAGCAACCCCTTTACCAGACCTGTGGGGGGCGGTGAAGAATGAATTTCACAGTCTTGCACATATGTTCAGTCCGATCGATCGCCCATCTGTTGGCGGGCAAGTCCAGGCGGAGGTCCCTATTACGCCAAATGCCGGCAGTGGTACATCGGGAGTCATTACAACTACAAAGACGGCGGAGGCATATACTAATTTCGAAAAATATTTGAATTATGTTACTGATCATAATACGAACGCCGGAAATCCAACCCCTCTCATTACTGTAAAAGCGACGACGGAGGTTACAATTGGGGTAAAAACCGAGGTAACCACACCCGTTGGATCTGCTTCTACGAGTGTGGATGTAAACAAAGACGGCGTTAGAACCGTAACTGGGACTGTCGAGGTTAAGATCAGGCCGCCGTTAAGTATCGGTGCATCTCGATCGGTTAGCAGTGATGGGACCACGAAAACCGGGGGGAATCTCTCTGCATCTACAAGCGTTGGAACGAAGGTAAGCAGTGGTTTTATGATAGTTACAGATTCAGAAACCGGATATTTAGAATTTAATGTGGGAGTAGAACAAAAGGTTGGAAATGCGAAGGTGTCGGGCTCTCTATTCGTTAGATTCGGTGACCACTGATTTGGTGATGATGCCGGCAGGAGTTTGTCGCAAAATGACCGGTAAGTTGTCGGAATAGGCACCTACGGAATTGGAAAAAAATCGGCAGCTTTGTGGTATCACAATAAAATACAAAGCATATGTCACGAGTATCAATTTACCTGAATTTTCAGGGCAACACGGAGGAAGCCTTCAATTTTTACAAGGGTATTTTCGGGACGGAGTTTTCGGGGCCGATAGCGCGCATGAAGGATGTGCCGTCGCAGCCGGGTATGCCGCCGTTGCCGGAAAAAGAAAAGAATGCGGTGATGCATGTGGATCTCCCGATCATCGGGGGCACGCACCTGATGGGCACCGATATGCTCGAGTCGATGGGTCATAAGCTAAAAGTAGGCAATAATACGACCATCTGCCTGGAGCCGGACAGTAAAGAAGAGACGGACAAGCTGTTCAAGGGATTATCGGCCGGGGGATCGGAGATAGAGACGCCGAAGGATATGTTCTGGGGATCGTATTGGGGTTGCTGTCTCGATAAGTATGGCGTGCGGTGGATGTTCAATTATACGAAGAGATAGGGCATGGGCGTTAGAGGAGGGCGAACTGGTCGCCATCGAAGAGGCCGAGGTCGCTGAGCTTCAGGTGCGGGATGACGAGGAGGGCCATGAAGGAAAGCGTCATGAAGGGCGCGGCAAGAGTAGAGCCGAGCCCTTTTGCTTTTTGGTCGATGGCGGTATAGAGATCGGCGATGTGCCAGGCGTCGTCGGCGGCCATAAGGCCGGCTACGGGGAGGGGGAGGAGGAGGTCGCGGGCGCTGGGGGTCGCGGCGACGGGATCGACGCAGGAGAGACCGCCTTTCTGTCCGATGACGAGGTTAACGGCGCGGCAGATGCTTTCGTCGTCGACGCCGACGGCCACGATATTATGACTGTCATGGGCAACCGAAGAGGCGATGGCGCCGCGGCGGAGGCCGAAATTGCGGATAAAGGATTTGGCGACGGGCGCGGGCTGGTAGCGGTTGACTACGACGATCTTCAGGATATCTTTTTCGGGGTTGGCGTGCAGACAGCCGTCGCGTATCGGGATGTCGGCGATGGGAAGGGTCAGCTTACCCGTTATGAGCTGGCCGTCGAGCGCTTCGATGCAATGGCATTGTTCGATGTTCTCCTGCTCGCCCCATTTGTCGAGGGGATAGGCGAAGTCGCTTGCGACGCGGGGTTGGGCGTGGAAGTTGTTAATTAGAGGGGGGGATGCGACGGGGGCGATGTGGCTTTTGCCGTCGCTTGCCACGAGCTGCCCTTTTATATATGTCTTCAGGACATGGAACTGTTGCAGGTCCTCCACTACAATGAAGTCGGCGGGGTCGCCGATATGCAGCAGACCGGTCTTCAGCCGGTAGTGCCGCACCGGGTTGATACAAGCGGCGCGAAGGACCTTGAACACGTCTATCCCCTTTGCCACCGCCCGGGCGCAGAGCCGGTCGATATGGCCGGCCACCAGGCTATCCGGGTGTTTGTCATCGCTGCAAAACATCATCTGTTCCGGCCAGTCGTTGAGCAACGGGATCAGGGCCTCGAAATTCTTTGCGGCGCTGCCTTCGCGGATGAGGATGTGCATACCAAATCCCAGCTTATCCAGGGCCTCTTCGGCGGTGAAGCATTCGTGATCGGTGCTGATGCCCGCCTCTATGTACAGCCGCGCCTGCTCGCCGCGCAGACCGGGGGCATGACCGTCTACCGGCAGGCCGAGATGATGCGCCGCCGCAATCTTTTCCATTACCTCCGGGTCATGTTCCAGCACTCCGGGGAAATTCATCATTTCGCTGAGATAGCCGATGTCTTCATTGGCAAGGAGGCGGGTGACGGCTGTGGCATCGAGGGTGGCTCCGGCGGATTCGAAGCGGGTGGCGGGGACGCAGCTGGGGGCGCCGAAGTTGAAATAGAACGGAACGGTCCCGCCGTTGGCGATCATGAATTCGATGCCGGGGAGACCGCAGACGTTGGCGATCTCGTGCGGGTCGCTGACGGTCGCGATGGTACCATGGATAACGGCCATGCGCGCGAATTCCGAAGGTATGAGGAGCGAGCTTTCGATGTGGACGTGCGCGTCGATGAAGCCAGGAAGAATGAAGGGGAGGTTTGCGTGGGCGCCCGCGGGTTGCGGGCCGGATGTATTGGAAGCGGCGGCGGCATCTGCTATGGACGTGATACGGCGGATGAAGCCCCCTTCGACGGTGATCTCGACCGGAGTGATCTTTTGTTCGACGATGTCGACCAGCTGGCCTCGAATTTGCATTTGCTTAACTACAATTTACCCACGAAATAACATTAAATTTGTGACATGGCTAAACCCCTGTTCATGGTTCGTATCCTCGTCGCTATTTCTTTCTTTACTTCTCTTTTTTTCGCCGCCGGGGCTCAATCCGTTCCGGAGGCTACCAGAGCTCAATCCGTGCAGGAGGCCGGCAAGGCTCAATCCGTTCAGGAGGCCGCCAGGGCTCTATCCGTGCAGGAAATTGTCGCCCGTCATATCGAAGCGCTCGGCGGAAAGGAAAAACTTCAATCGCTGAATTCGGTCTACCAGGAAGGAACTGCTATTTTGCCCAGCGGTGCGCAGCTATCGCTGAAGATCTGGCGTGTCTACGATCGTCTCTACCGCGAGGAGCTGGATTTCGGTGTGGGAAAGATCGTGGTCATTGTGACGCCGCGGCAGGGATGGGTGTCGGGTCCCAGCACCGGCGCGGTATTCAAGCCATTGCCGGAAGAGCAGGTGAAGGCGTTGCAGATGGAGATCGATCCAGCGGGTGCGCTTGCCGATTATTCCGCGAAAGGGAACAAGATCGAGCGGGCCGGTCTCGATACGGTGAATGGCCGTCCCTGTTACCTGGTCAGGGTGTGGTTCCCCAACAACCAATTCATCATTTATTCCATCGACGCGAAGACCTGGTATATCCTGCGTGAGCGGCGCAAGGCCGGCGGGATCATGGGCGAGGCGAGCAGTGATTTGGGATGGCATATGCCGCCGGATGGGAATATCAACATCCGTTTTGACGACTACCGGAATACGCGGGGCGCCTATGTATTCCCGTTCGGTATGACGATCGCGGGGCTTGGCCGCATCAATATCAGGAAGATAGAGGTCAATGGGACGGTCGATGTCAAGGCGCTGAGCAAGGCGCCGAAATAGGGGCGGGGCGGGCCCGGAATGCGGCGGGGGAATTAGGTGCGCGGGAATGCGGCTCCCCTGAAAACCCGCGCGGGGCGGGGGTTAAACAATAATCATCCTAATTTTTCGTTTTCCACAGGTAAAGTCCGATCCAATTTCCTATTAATAAACTTGTTCTTATGATCAGGAAGAGCATTGCTTTTCTCTTATTGACCCCTTTATGCCTGACTGCTTTCTCCCAATCTTTTATCGGTTATGGCTACGACAACTATTCCGGAGTCAATGGAGTATTGCTGAACCCCGCCGTACTGGCCGACAGCCGGTATAAAGTGAATGTCAACCTTTTTGCCATCAGCGGTCTGGCGGGGAACAACGCCTACGAGATGAACCGCAGCGACGTGTTCAGCCTGCATTTCAGCAAGCCGAACGAAAACCATACCTACTTCAAGAGTAAGAATGCCGATTTCAAATACCTTTACACCAACCTCGATATCATCGGCCCTTCCGCCACGATCAGTCTCACGCGCAAGGATGCGATCGGAATCGAGACACGTCTCCGGTCCATGGGCAATGCCTACAATATGGGCGACTCGCTGTTCCGCCTGATCGGCGACGGCAATCCCAATTATCAAAATGTCAATATCCTAAACCGCAGCCTCCAGATGAAGCTGAATGCATTTGCCGAGGCCGGTATCTCATATGGCCGCGTGATCTTCAAGGGACCGAAGGACGAAATGAAACTGGGCATTACCGGAAAATATCTCGTCGGGCTGGGATATGGCAGCCTAAGCTCAGGGCCTATCCAAATCAACGTCGACCCCAACAACAATCTCGTGAATCTGAATGCCGATGTCACCGCGCAGTATTCGGGCAATCTCGATAATGCCGGCAGCGGGATGGGTCTTTCGACGCTTTTCGGCAAACAAAGCGGGCATGGTTGGGGTCTCGATATCGGTTTCGTTTATGAAGTGAAAGGCGAGGACCCGTCGATCAACAAGTTGAGACTGGGTTTTTCGGTGACCGATATCGGGTCGATCCGTTATACCAACTCCGCCAATAGCCAGGAATATACGTTGACCGCCACCGGGCAAAGCGCGCAACAATTCGGGATACAACAGGGGGAAACATTGAGCAGCTACTTCACCCGGCTGAAGACGGCGGGCCTGGTGGTTACCAAAGGGGTTGCGCCGATGGCCACTGTCAATCTCCCGACGGCGCTCCACCTGAATGTCGATTACCAGATCTATAAGCGGCTGTTCATCAATGGCGACGTCTTATTCAATATGGTATCGACCACCAGTCCGACCAGCCCCAATTATGTGACGACGGCTACGGTGACGCCGCGATTGGAAAAGAAATGGATAAGCATCTATTCGCCGGTATCTTATAATGTCAACGGTCAGCTGAACTGGGGCGCGGGTATCCGGCTGGGACCCCTGTTCGTCGGCAGCGGGAGTGTCCTGTCGAGCCTGTTCAAACAGAGATTGCAAACGGCCGACGCGCATATCGGGCTGACGATACCCATCTTCCAGCATGGCCGGACGCCAGAAGACAAGAAACACAAAAAGACCGATTCGGTATTCAAGAACCTGAATAATGACCGGGATGGCGACGGTGTCGTCGATTCGAAGGATAATTGCCCTGATAGTGCGGGTCCTATCGCGCTGATCGGTTGTCCCGACCGGGATGGCGACGGCGTGCCGGATAATAAGGACAAATGCCCGGATGTAAAAGGCTCGCCCAATTTCCAGGGCTGTCCCGCACCGGACAGCGATGGCGACAGTGTCAATGACGATGAAGACAGGTGTCCGCTGGTCAAGGGGGTGCGTTCCAACTATGGTTGTCCGCCCATCAAAGCCGAATTGACTAAACGGGTAAAAGATGCGGCCGACCGGATCTACTTCGTCCGGGCCCGTGCGACTATCGAGCCGGTATCTTTTGGGGAACTGGAGCGTGTTGCAGCGATCCTGAAGTCGGACAGTACGTTGCGGTTACGGATCGAGGGGTATACGGATAGTGAGGGGCCGGATGCGCGCGAGCTGAGGCTGTCTGCCCGCCGGGCCCAGTCCGTGGAGCGTTATCTCGTGGTTTTGGGTATCGCGCCGTCGCGTATGGAAACCATCGGCTATGGAAAGAAGAAGCCGCTGGCTCCGAATGATTCGCCGGAGGGTATGGCGCGGAACCGCCGGGTGGAGATGGTGCTGATGAATTACCCGGGGGAAAAGAAGGGGATGATCCAGGTCAAAAAATAGGCCCAGGGGGACGGGACGCCCGGAAAGGTTGGGGCGCCGGGAAGGTCGGAACGCCCGGGGCCGCGGTTCAAAAAATAGTCTACTACGCCTTGCCAGATAATCCTGACGGGAGGCCACCTTAGGGTGGCCTTTTTTTTGCTTACTTTTAGTCAGAATAGCCCAGATGGACCCGAAAACTTCTATCCCTGAATTCCTTTCCGGCGGAGGTGAGATGGGGCAACGTATCCGTGAATACGATTGGACCTCAACCCCTTTAGGACCGATAGAGACCTGGCCGCAGAGTCTTCGGACCTGCATCCGCATCATGCTCACCTCGCAGCAACCCATCTGGATCGGGTGGGGTTCCCAATTGATCAATCTGTATAATGACCCTTACAAGGCCATCCTTGCCGGCAAGCATCCCTGGGCGCTTGGGGCCCCGGCGGCGGATGTGTGGAAGGATATCTGGCGGCTGATAGGCCCCGTCCTGCACCGGGTAACGCATGAGAACGAGGGATACTATGTCGAATCGCAGATGCTGATCATGGAGCGGAACGGATACCCCGAAGAGACCTATTATACCTACAGCTATACCCCCGTACCCGGCGACGACGGCGGGACGGCCGGGATGATCTGTTTCAATGTGGACGATACCGCGCGCATCCTGAGCGAGCGGCAGTTGAGAACGCTGACCGCGTTGGGTAAACGGCTGACAGATTGTGAATCTTATGAGGAGGCACTGCGCCGGACGATGGACACGCTGGGCGGCAATCCGCATGATTTCCCCTATGTCCTTTTTTATTCGATGAACGAGGGGCGGGCTATGATGACGCATTCGACGGAGCTGGGCGAAGCGGCTGGGCGGGTTCCCCTGACGATCGGGCCGGCGGAAGAAGGGCTGTTGGCCGAAGCGTTACACCGGGCGGAGCAGGAACGTCGGCCGCAGGTGATCGGCGGCATCGAAAAAGCGCTGGGATCCATGCCCAAGGGCGCCTGGGATGCTTCTCCGGACAAGGCTGTGGTGGTACCTGTCTTCCAGGCCGGGGAGAATCAGGCCTATGGCTTCCTCGTCATGGGTGTCAATCCCTACCGGCTGCCGGATGAAAAATTAGCCAACTTTTGTTCGCTGGTGGCCGATCAACTGGCCACGAGCATGGCCGACATACGCGTGTTGGAGATGGAAAGGAAGAAAGCCGAGGCGCTGGCGGAGATCGACCGGGCGAAGACCCTTTTCTTTTCCAATATCAGCCATGAGTTCCGTACGCCGCTGACGCTGTTGCTTTCACCACTGGAAGATATGTTAAGTGAACCGAACACCATTCCCATCAACCGGTACCGGATGGGGGTAGCCTATCGCAATGCGCTGCGGGTTCGGCGTCTGGTGGACACCCTGCTGGAATTCTCGCGTATCGAGGCAGGACGCAAGGAAGGGAGTTACCGAAAGGTGGACATTGCGATGTTTACGAGGGATCTGGCCAGCACGTTCCGGTCGGCGGTCGAGAAAGCAGGCATGGAGCTGGTGGTCGAGACGGGGGAAATCGACGAGGATGTTTACGTAGACACGGATATGTGGGAGCGGATCGTCCTGAATCTTTTGTCGAATGCCTTTAAATATAGCCACCGGGGAAGTATACGCGTCGAGGTGAGCCAGGTGAAAGGAAATGTGCAGGTGAGCGTCGCCGATACCGGGGTGGGCATCCCCGAGGATCAGCTGGATAAGATCTTCGACCGGTTCCACCGGGTAGAGAATAGCGGTGGGCGCAGCATGGAGGGGACGGGTATCGGGCTGGCAATGGTGCGGGAGCTGGTGCGGCTGCATCATGGTGTTATTGGTGTGAAGAGTGAAGTGGGGGTAGGCTCCACTTTCACTGTGACCATACCATCAGGCAAGGACCATCTGCCGGCGGACCGGATCGTGCAAAATGAAGAGCCTATTTCGCAACCGCATGCGGAAGCCTATGTGGCGGAAGCGATGAAATGGGTACCGGCGGAAGAGGGTGCGGGGGCGTTGGTGGGGAATTGGAAAGGAGAGGTGCCGGTGATGGATGAGATGGTTGGAATGGACGGCGGGGATGGACTGGGGGATGGTGGCGACGGGAGGGGTGGAGGAGAGAAGGATGGCGGCGACGGGTGGGGTGGCGTACGGAAGGCGGGCCGGCCGAAAGGCGATCCGGTGATCGATGACGACCGGTATACGGTCCTGCTGGCCGACGACAATGCCGACATGCGGGAATACGTGCAGCGGCTGTTGTCAGCTCAGTTCAACGTCGTCACGGCGACGGATGGGGAGGATGCCTTTCAGAAGACTGTCCGGTACAAGCCCGATCTGTTGCTGTCGGACGTCATGATGCCGAGGCTGGACGGGTTCGGATTGTTGAAGCGGGTGCGGCAGACGCCGGGTTTGCAACATACGCCGGTCATCCTGTTGTCGGCGAGGACGGGTGAAGAGGCGAAGGTCGGGGGGTTGACGGCGGGAGCGGACGACTACCTGGTAAAGCCGTTCGGTGCGCGGGAGCTGCTGGCGCGGGTCGAGGGTAATATCCGGATCGCCAAGGAACGGATGTCGGTGATGGCTTCGTATGCGGAGAGACTGGAGGATGAAGTGCAGAAGCGAACGGAGGAGCTGTTGCGGGTGAACAGTTCGCTGGAACAGTCCAATGAAGACCTACAGCAGTTTGCCCACGTGGCGAGTCACGATCTGAAGGAGCCGGTGCGAAAGATCCGGACCTTTACGGGGCGGGTCCTCGACGAATACGGGCCGATGCTGAACCACGAAGCGCGGCTATTCCTCGTCAAGATCCAGCAGGCGACGGCGCGAATGGCCGCGATGATCGAAGGGGTGCTGGCTTATTCGATGCTGAAGAGTAACGAACAGCCGGCGACGTTAGTCGATCTGAATGAAGTGTTCGACCATATCGAATCCGACCTGGAGCTGGTGTTGCAGGAAAAGAATGCCGTTATACGCCGGGAGAAGCTGCCCAGCGTGGAAGGTGCGCCGGTGTTACTCTATCAGCTGTTCTACAATATTGTAGGGAATTCGCTAAAATTTTCAAAACGGGAATATAGACCTTTGATAACCATAGCCTCACGTATAGTCAAAGAGGCTGGCAAGCAAATTGCACTCTTCACTATAACGGATAACGGCATCGGATTCGATCAGCAGCAAGCTGGCCGCATCTTCGAAGCCTTCACCAGGCTGAACTCGAAGGATAGGTACGAAGGAACGGGACTGGGCCTGGCCTTATGCAAGAAAATTGTGGAGCGCCATCATGGCAGCATCACCGCTACCGGTGTAAGCGGAGTGGGAGCTGTTTTCGTGGTGAAGCTTCCTGTGACGCAAATGGAAAGGAGCATTTAAGGACCACAAGACCAGCAGTTATGAACAAGAAATTTTTAGTCATCGATGATGACACGGACGACCGGGAATTATTCTGTGAGGCATTGGCTTCCGTCGACCCGGTGATCATCTGCGAACATGCGGTAGATGGTAAGGAAGCGCTGATGAAATTGTCAGGGAAAGAAATCGAAAGGCCGGATATTATCTTCCTGGATATCAATATGCCGGTCATGGATGGGTGGCAGTTCCTTACGCATTTGAAGAAGGAGGATAGGTATAAGGAAATACCGGTCATTGTATATACGACGTCGTCGACTCAAAAAGACAAACGGATCGCTCATGATCTGGGGGCGTTGTGTTTCATCACCAAGCCGCATGCGTATGGGAGGCTGAAGAATTTGCTGGGCGTGATCGTGATGCACGTCAATAATCATGATTTTTCGAAGATCTGCGAGGACGTGCATGCGATGGGGAGTGGGTCGGGGAATTAGCGCTTAGCGCGGCGCACGCTGGGTCTCTTCCAGTTCGTCGAGCAGGGCGATCTGTGCGGGATTGATGATCTGGCGTGCGGCATCGAGGGAGAACCAGCCTCCCTTGTCGACCTCGGGAAAGGTCTTTTGATTCCCTGAATTGCGGGGCCACTCCAATTCAAATGTATTGCTGATGATGGCTGCGGGGTCGATGTCGCCGCGCGCGGCCCAGGCATATACGCGTTTGCCCCCTTTTTGGCGGACGGGGCTCAGGGCCTGGAAGGGGCCTTTGAGCGCGGCGCCGGTCTCCTCCCTGAATTCGCGGACAGCTGCATCGAGGGCGGGTTCATCGTCGGTGAACTCGCCTTTGGGGATCGTCCATGATCCCTCATTTTTATTTTTCCAAAAGGGGCCTCCGGGGTGGACGAGGAACACTTCGAGAAGGAGGGGTTTGCGCCGGTATAGCAGGATACCGGCGCTTTGCCTGGATGTCATGGACAAACAGCGCACAAATAACCGGCCAAGATTGGCATGGCGGTTGGCGGCGCGGGGAAATACCACTTTCGTGGTATGGGGGTGTGGGGTTTTCGCGGGGACGAGGGTTTTGGCTAGGTGGTAGGCTGGGCGCGGACGAGGGGTTTTGCGCGGTGCATGACATGGCGAAGGCGAAGCGGTATTATCGGCGGTATCTGGCAGTGGCCAGGCCGGTGAGCGAGGAGGAAAAGAAGGTGCGGCGGTGGGTGAAGAGGAGGTGGGGAAAATGACGCGAATAAAAAACGGGGAAAACACGGTGCGCAGTCCGGCCAAAGTGCTTTAAACTTGAGAAATGCTTTTTATGAGACCAAAACTGCACTGTGTAGCCCTTGTGGCGGCCCTAGCCCAATTACTGCTCACTACATTTCCTGATTTCGCTCAGCCAACGAATCCTTCTTCCACGGGGAGTAACAAGGGTGTGGTGTCTTCCACGGGCACGAACCGGGGCCTGCCTTCCGCCAAACGGACGGATAAAGGGTCGCTGTATACGGACGTATTCGTATTGGACACGAGGGACCCAACTGCATTGTCCCTTATCAAGATGGGTAGCGGGAAGCCCGATACTGTCACCCGGGTCAGGAAGCTGGAGATGTCTGCCAGGAGGCTTAGTGCATTCAAAATCATACACATCAATCCGCTGAGGTACACTTATTATATCAATAACCAGCTGGTGACACAATTCATGGACGTCAACAGTCTCAATATTCAAGGGTCTACGTTTTCCAACGGGGCATTTCTTCCGGTAAATGAGATCAGCACCATCCAGGTCATCAGCCTAAATACCACTAATATCAATCAACAGGCGCAACTGGCTGCTATCCGGGATGAAATTACCGCTGCCCGGTACGATCTGGATAGAAAGAGGCGAGTAATCGGGTTACTTGAGGAAAAGATGGAGGTAGCAGATATGGATTCAGTCGCTGCGCAGGACAAAAAATTGAAGAAGACCCTGGATTCTCTGCGCAAGAAAGAAAACGAGCTGTCCAACGCTTTTACCGAAAGTAAAGATTCGCTCATTCAGAAAATTACCGAATACGAAACTGCCCTGAGTGAAATGAACATCAATGACCGCAACCAGGAGATCCTTGCTCAAATTCATGATAAATACTACGAGGATGAGGCGTCATCGCCTGACAAGATGACCGCACAGATAAAGACACTTATCGCGAAACAGGCCGGCGCCTATAATCAAATGTCCATGGATTTCGATCTCGTAGAAAAAGATTTCAACAGGCTGTTCTCAATGGCCGCAAAGGATAAGCCGATCCAAAGCTTAGGTTTCCTTGCTCCCAATAAATCTTTTTCGATTGACAGCGAGGGTATCTTTCTCGGAGCAATAGTAGATACAATGTCTCACTACGGGTACTATTCGGATGCGCTGACTACCTATCGGACGGACAATCGGAATGGATTCAACGAAATGCGATACAACGATATGACCTTACAACTGGAACGGTTTTATATCAAGGAATATATCACGAACAAGCGCTTTACGGAATTGCAGAAATTTATCCTTATCACCTGCGAGGAAATAGGCAAACTGCTACAAAACAAATACTCGTTTTATTCACGAAAGCTGAACTCCGTCAAGGACAAAGACTACATTACCAAGGGAGATGCAGCTGCGATCGCAGGTTCGCAAGAGGAACTCACCTCCATATTCAATTTTATACAAGACATCAGTTCCGATTTCACCGTGCTGACGAGATATCTTTCCGTCGACAATAGTAGCTATAAGGATATATTGACGAATATCGCCACCTATTATATTCAGTTGCTGAACTTTCTCAAAAACTTCGATTATCTTGAGGAGGCCAATGCTACAGAGGACTTCACGTTGCCTGCCTCCACCAATCTCACGAATATAGATCTTATACGCTATACCATAGAACGGGACGATAAGCTGACGAATGGCAAACAGTCCTATCCCTATGATATCTGGTTGCGGGGCGGACTGAAGATCGATTTTAGCGCAGGTATCTTTTGTACGGGTCTTGCCGATAATGCCTACAGCAAATCCCAACTGCTGCGGTCCGACGGATCGGTGGCTACCGGGGATACGTTCGCGGTGAAAGCGCAGGACATCGGCCGGTATAATTTCGCGTTTGGCGGAATGGTCAATATCTATCCGCGTCTGGGCGCCAGTTGGGTTACGGCCGGGTTGAGCGTCGGGGTGGCTTATGCCAACAACCAGAAATTGCAGATATTGATGGGTGGCTCGATTCACCTGGGAAAGACCGAGCGGTTGATTCTACACGGCGGCGCGGCGGTCGGTCAGGTAAAAACGGTCGATCTATCGGCTTTCCCTTACGTATATGACAAACCGAACAGCCAGTATGTCGTACGGGGCGACATGAGTTCGTTCAATATTCCGCTTATCGACAGGTTCATGGTGCAGGGATTTATCGGTCTTTCGTACAATCTAAGCAAGAAAAATGCCCTCATGGCGGTATCGGGCGCTGGCGTGGATAAATACAATGGCGTCTCGGGAACAACAACAAAATAGCGACGTGACCATCATGGCCGCTAGGGCAGGCTCACATCATTTAATTGCCTTCGCGCCGCCGAGACCGAGGACGAAGTTGATGCCCGCGATCACATTGCCGCCCATCTCGGATGCGCCGTCAAAGTCGCGGCCAAAATTCAGGGACAACTGCTGATTTGTGCCGACGTTGTATGATAGGTTGGTCACTGCCCGCCAGGAAGAAGGTATGACGTTCTTATTCAGGACGCTCCGGTAGATGGCTTCGAGTGACCAATTGAATTTCCCGTTTTTCGAGGTATAAATTACACTTGCGCCTGCATCGAAGGTGGATATTTTGCTTGTCGGCACCTTGCCTGTGGCGTCGGCATAGATGGAATCCGGTTGATAAAGATACCTGGCGATCGCGAGCACTGTTAAGGCATTGTTCCCGCCATTGTATCCACCTGTAAGCCACGCTCCTGCTTTGTTGGCAATTGAATAATTCAGCATATTTGTGGGAAATGAGGCAGTGAATCCTCCGGCCAAGTCCAGGGACCAACCCACACGCTCGATCGTAAATTTGGATGCCTGGTCCTTTAATGCCTGGTCCAATTCCGCTTCCCTTTGGGCCACAATTGAAGTGAAGCGTTTTTGCCAATAGTCCTGGTAATTTTTATTGGCCTCGGCATATTCGGCGCTTCCCTGACCGTGTTGCCTCAGTGCCTGTTCCCTGAGGTGGGACATAGCTGCGACGCCATCGTCGGATTGCAATTCGGCAGTTACTTCGGTAACGATGGCGACGATCTTATCTTCCGTTGCCTTTAGCGATTTAAACGCTTTAACAGTGGTATCACTCCATGACGGCCTTATAAGGGATATTTTCAGCCCAAGACCTGTCTGGTAATATTTGTTCCTGGTAGTGCTATCCTCGAATTGTTTGATTGCGGTGGAGAAGACTAACGATTGCCAGAGAACATCCCTTTCTTCATGAGAGTTCAGATCAGACAGAGCCAGGTCGGAGCTCCGGAAGAGTTGCGCCGGAGATAAATCGATCGCGTAGCTGTTAGGCAGCTTTGTAAGATCGCTGGTGGAGTTCTTGACAGAAAGCCAGAGTGAGGATAAATCAGTCGGCTTTTCAATAGCGCTTGGGGCGAAGTTCAGCAACTGCGCCACCGGTGAAGCGGGTGCCTTGAGCAGGTTAATTTGTTGCGTATTTTGAGCGTGGCCGGCGAGGAAGGACGCAAGCAAGGCTATAAGTGTGAGGTTCTTTTTCATCTCAATGGTTATTGGAAAAATCGGACGGTTAGAGAAATGTCAACATGATCGCCAGTGGTGGCATTGACAGAAAAATTTTTTATCAAAAGTGACTTTCCACCCGAGATCCGGAACGTTATCCGGAGGACGTCGCTGGTTCCGGGCATGTCGGTTATCAGACCGGTGACAACCAGTATCTGGTCCACGATGTCTACATCTTTTCCCAGGGGAAAATCCTTAACGGAGGCAGTTCCGTCATGGGTGGCGTCGGGAATCAGCACCCTGCCGGCCAGTGTGACCCTATAATCCGGACTTTGACCCAGGTCGCCGAAAATGAGGTCCATCGTAATGGTGGTTCCATCGCCTTTTAATTGGTAGAAATCATCGAAAAGAAACGGGGCTAGTGCCATAGATCGGGGGTTTATTGGTTTCCGTAAAATTATGCACCCGGACAGACCATGAAAACCGTATAATCACGGTAATTGGATCGGGAATCCGCGTGGCCGGCAAATTGGGGAATTGGTAAAAAAAGGTGTTTTCACGGTAGGGACGGGGCGATTTAAGCGGCATTTTGCATTCAGCTGCAAACGCAGCCTATTGTCAAACCCAAAAACCAACTTTATTATGAGAAAGCATTTGTTTAGCTGCACGGTGGCTACGGTGCTTGCCGGGGCGTTGCTGATCAACCTGGCGGGATGCCAGGGCGATGAGAAGAAATATATGGCCGCAGCTGATCCGGCTAAGCCGCCGCCGGTTCCGCATATGTGGATGCCCGATGGCAACAGTAAACAGGATGAGAAACACTATGCTGACAGCCTCCCGATGCTGACAGCCCAGCTTGGCTCGGCCGAAACCGATTCGGTCGTTTATCCCATAAAAGTATTTCAACAAATGATAGCGGCATTCGATACGATGCCTCATGTTGGATTTGTCGATATCTGCCCCGTGGCGGATACTGTTAACCGGAAACTTACCGTACTGTATATTCCGGAGGATAGCGATTGCAATCCGCTTGGATATTATCTTCTTCCCCCAAACGCTACCTCCTGGCCACAACGGGGGGACACGCTGACTGCGGTGCAATACCAGGACTGGGTGGATGCTTATGAGAACACAGCGGCCAAGTGGCTGCGGTCCTCATTGGACCCCAGTGATCCCGACAACTATGTAAATGGGAATACCCTTACCGGTATGCCAAACACGTTGCACATTTCACATTATATCGGGGATCTTGACGAGCTGTCTGCGGAACTGAGCTACCAGACCAGGAACCTGAGCAATCCTGTCACGGGTATTGGGGCCTTCTTTGCGCTCAAGCCACCCAATACTCCCGGTGCGGAGTTCGGACCCAGCAATAGGCTTTATATCATATTTGAGTTTGTAACCGATGATGCGAACGGGAAGCACCCAAAGTTCTTTATAAAAACCACGGGAAGACAAATCCAACATTCGGATCCGCCGCAACCGGGAGTCTGTTATGTGACTGCACCGCTGTCAGTCATGGATTCGAAACATCCAAGGACAAAACCAGAAAAGGATACTTCCTTTCATAAACAAGGCAGTAACAATGGCCAGTTGTGCCCGCCGACCTGTATCCCATAAAACTACCCCTCCGATCATGGACATCGATCTTTATTTTTATCTCATAGCAGCCGGAGTCATTGCGGGTCTGATCAGAGACCGGCGGCTCCGGCCTCCGGTCCTGCGGCTGTTCGTCCCCTTTCTTATCCTCACCCTACTGATGGAGGTATTGGGGATGGTGCTGTCGAGGAAGCATATCGTGAATCACTGGATCTTCAACTTTTTCACCTGCGGGGAATTCCTGTTTTATAGTTATATTTATTCCAGGCTGCTGGTGGATAAGAAATGGAAGCGGGTCATCCGGTATGCCATGGTGCTGTACCCCGTGGTATTCCTGGTGAACGTCTTTTTCGTGGAAGGCTTTTACAGATTCCACACGATCAGCTACAGGGTCGGTTCGGTGATGATCGTTTTCTGGTGCTATCTCTATCTCCGGCAACTGATGAGGAGCGAAGCGACGGAACCGATCTTCCGGATACCGGCTTTCTGGATCAGTACGGGTCTGCTGTTCTTTTATACCGGTTTCTTTTTTTACATGTCCGCCGGCTATATCCTGCTATACACCAATGTGATCATCGACAAGGTGATCTGGTATGCCATCAGTGGCACGTTGAATGCCATCCTTTACGGCTGTTTTCTCATCGCTTTCATCTGTCAGGGTTTATGGAAAAAGAAATAATACCTATCGTGCTCGTGGGATCTTGCATTACGCTGCTGCTGGCCGTGTTCCTGGTATCATTTGTCTACCTGTACCAGCGAAGGCAGTTTGCTTTCCTCCGGGAGAAGCAGCAGATCCGCGGCCAGTTCCAGGAAGAGTTGCTGAAGACGCGGCTGGAGATACAGGAGGAGACCTTCCGGTCGATCAGTGAAGAGATACACGACAATATCGGTCAGACGCTCAGTTTCATCAAGCTGAACCTGAATACGATGACCCCGTCGCTGCCGGACCGCCAGGAGGAGAAATGGCGCGAATCGAAGGACCTGCTGACGAGAGTGATCCAGGACCTGCGGGGTCTGTCGCGAACATTGAATACGGATTTTATCCGCGATATCGGCCTGGTCAGTGCGGTACGGCAGCAGCTGGGGATGCTCGAGCGTTCGGGGTTGTACAAGATCCAGCTGGAATTGCTGGGAGAAGAAAAGGCGCTGCCGGCCAACAGGGAGCTGGTCGTTTACCGGGTGATCCAGGAGCTGCTGAACAATATTGTCAAGCATGCGGAAGCCACGGCCATACACCTGCGCATGCGGTACGAGTCGGAGCTGCTGGCCGTCGTTGTGGAAGATGACGGTGTAGGGTTCGATCCGGAGCATCTTGCCGTCCAGGAACGCAGCGGTATCGGGTTGCGGAATGTCCTGAACAGGATCTCGATGATCAATGGAACCGCGACGATCCAAAGCGCGCGGGGAGCGGGGACAAAAATCACGCTGCACCTACCTCAAACCGAAGCTATATGAGCACTGGAAAAATCAGGATCGCCCTCGCCGACGACCATTCGCTGATCCGTAAAGGACTGGTCGAGCTGATCAATACTTTCGATAGGTATGAAGTGATCTTCCATGTGGGTAACGGGCAGGACCTGATCAACCAGGTATCCGCCGGCATGGTGCCCGATATCGCGATGCTGGATGTCAATATGCCGAAAAAGGACGGATATGAGACGGCGGCCTGGCTGAGAGCCAACTATCCGGATGTCCGGGTACTGGGGCTGAGCATGTACGACGAGGAGCGGGCGATCATCCGGATGTTGAAAAATGGCGCAAAGGGATATATTTTCAAGGATGCCGAGCCTGCTGAATTGAAGGAGGCATTGGATTCCATTATGAAAAGAGGGTATCATTATTCGGAACTGGTGACGGGGCATCTTATCCACAATATCAATCGTGAAGATGAGAAGGGGATGGCGCGGGCCGGTGACGACTTCAGCGAGAGGGAGATGGAATTCTTCCGATGTGTCTGTACGGAGATGAGCTATAAGGAGATCGGGGAAAAGATGCATCTCAGTGCGCGGACGATCGAAGGTTACCGGGATGCATTGTGTGAAAGACTTGGTTTGAGGTCGAGAGTGGGGCTGGCGTTGTATGCGTTAAAGAATGGGATCATTAATTTGGAGCAGATCGATTTCGGGTGACGGGTCGGCGACGTTCGTCGCTCAGATGCATTTATTTGCGGCATTGCTCCACTCGAGCTGGACATTGTGCCAGCCTCGCACAGCTCGTGCGAGCTGGTACCCGTGATGGCATCGATGAGCGGGAGGCCGGCGAGACAGCCGTCGCAGGAAGGATAGGGCAAGGGAGCTGGGTTTCGGTATATACCAACCGTAAAACCCCGAAGCCGCCTATTCGAACGGGACCTGAACGGTTACGGTGGCGCCTTCGCCGGGGCGGGATTGAATGGAGCAGGAGCCGCCGGTGAGGCGGGCGCGGTTGAGGATATTCTGGAGCCCGAGGCCGGTGGAATGCCGGAGGGTGTGTTCGGCGTCGAAGCCTTTGCCGTCGTCGCGGATGCGGACGCGCAGCTGGCCCGAGAACCAGGTGAAGCCGATGTTTATACTGGACGCGCACGCGTGCTTGAGGCAGTTCTGAAGACATTCCTGGATGATCCGGAACAGGATGAGCTGGCGGTCGTCTTTGATGCGATATTCCTGGCCTTCGGAGGTCACGGAGATGTGAATGTCGCCGGTACGGGTGATGCGTTGCACCTCTTCGTCGACGGCGGCGCGGATATTGAAGGCGAGGATATGGCCGGAGTGCATGCCCTTGGCGAGATCGCGGAGCTCCTGCAGCGAGCGGCCAACGTTCTCCCGCGCGGCGTTGAGGAGATGGAAATCGATGTTCTCTTCTTCCCTGAAGCTGCTGAGCTGTATCGTGGCGAGGCTAAGCAGCTGGCCGACGTTGTCATGGATCTCTTCGGCGAGATAGGTGAAGGTCTGTTCCTGTATCTCGAGGCGGGCCTGGGTAAGCTGCTGGTCGAAAATGGCCTGCATCTCGCGTTTTTCGCGTGCGGCCTGTCGTCGCCGGTAGTTGTAATAGCGCAGCATCGCGAGGAAGAGGATGCCGAAGAAAAGCAGGACGATGATCACTGCCAGGATGGTGGTTATTATTTGCTCCTTTGAAGCTGGCATAACAGGAAGGCATAGCTATAGCCGCTGTACAGCACCGCATTGGCGGCCGGCATGATGGCAATATACAGGTTTTTGTGGCTGATCTCAAGGCCGTTCTGAATAATAAATTTGTATATCCCGAGCACGATGAGGCTTACGAGGTTAAACAGTAGGATCATGGCATTGACCCAAAATATGGGGTCCTGAAGCAAGCCTCCTTCGTCGTCTTTGCGGATGGCGAGACGGGTGAGGACGAGACAGGACAGGATGATGCACGCCAGGCTGATGAGCTGAGCGGAGAAGGTATCGACGTCGTACCGGCCCTGTATGAAGAAATAATTGATGACGAGGAAGACCTCGACTGCTGCGCCTGTCCAGAACAGGCGGCGTTTGTCCCTCCGCGTTCCATCGAGCATACTGGCGAAGAGCACGAAAAACAGCGGGGTGGACAGCAGGAAATAGATGTTATAGATATAATAATTGCCTTTCGTGTGAAACAGGGCGAGGTGATTGGACCCCAGGATCTCGGTGACATTGTCGAGTATCAGGATAGGGATGAGGATGCCCAATGAAAAAGCGTTCAGCCCCTTGCGGCATACGAGCGCCATCAAAAGGCTGAACAGCTGAAAATATTGAAAGTATTTTATTTCCATGGATCAGACTTCGCCGATCAGGGTTCGAGACCGCCGACCTCGGAACCGCCGCCTCCGGTACCGCCGCCGCTGAGTGTGAGCGCCCTGGTCTTCAACTTAGGAGCCGATGAAGTGTCGATGAGCGTGGGTACGAGGAAATAGGTGATGCGACCAACGTGCGATGGCGGCATGTTATAGGCCGTCGCGAGGTCCTGGGTAATGATACCGGGAAGGACCTGGATATTGACATTGGCGCCTTTCCCCGCGGAATCGATCGACAAGGCGAGGCTGTCCAGCAAGTGCCGCAGCGAGGTATAGGTGAACGACTCGCTGAGGGTTATCCGAAGTGTCGCCGGCGGGCATTTTTGTATCGGCACGGCGGGTGAGTCTGTGGTAATGCCGTACTGGGCCATGAGGGTTTGATAGGCCTGGAGACAGGGGGCGATCTGGCTTGCCGGGACATACCGGCCGCCGCCGCCATGCGGATTGGGTGTGACGCTGTCCAGCGCGGACGTGCCGGCGCCGGAGGCTGGAGCGGTGGTACTGGTGGGGCTTTGGCATGAGAGGAGGGCGAGGCCGGCAAGGGTTGCCAGCGCGATAAAGGTTTGTTTCATGCGGAATTGTTTAGGTATTAAGTAATTGGCGCAATATAAGAGAAAACCCGGAGGGGGGATACGGGAAAAACACCCAATATTTGTTGGAAAATTAAGGGTTCTCCTGTAAGGTCCGGTAAGTTTACCGACGAAAGATCGGAAAAGGAGGGCTTCGTTTATGGGATAGGGGTGGGAGTGTCGTTCCTTTGCCCCTGTGGATCTGATAGCATCCTGATCGCTCATCGCCAAATGGCCCGTTGCTTAATCCAACATCCTCAAACATCCATCCCTAAGCCTAACATAGGCCCGCTGTACGGCGGGTTTTTTTGTGCGTGGAGGTGAGGGATGCATCGGAGGTGAGGGAGGTTTGCCTGCGGAATATGGCCGGTTTTTTTGTGGGGAGAGGTGAGAGAGGTATTGAGTGCTGCGGTGAATGTAAAAAAGGGGAAGTGGGGAGAATGGAATGCAATCGGTTTGGACGCGAACACTTTTCATTTTCCTGGTGGTTAAGTGCAGTTTTTTGTCGTAGGTAATGAAAACTAACAATTGTTAGTCAGTGTCCAGGCATCCACTCAAACTCTTGCGCAATATGAAACCACGTTATTTGCGCCCATTCGAGGCGTTTCAGGAAGGTCACCGGACCGGATACGAGCATTATGTCCGGAATGAAGGTGGCAATCTTTTCAATTATATACTTGGAAAAACCGAGGACCGGGTTGTCGCCAAAGATCTGGGCAACCGGGTTTTTCGGTTCTGTTTTGACAACCGGCAGCTATTCCGCGATGAGGCGGAGCTGGTGGCAAGCCTGTTTGCCATTGCAAGAGGTTTTTGCGATGGATTCCATCTTGGGCAAAAGGCACGGGATGAGCGTAATTGCGCGTTCGGACCGGTGGAATGTGGCGCGGAAGCCGATCTACGGCGTAAGGTGAAAGCAGCCGGGGAATATTCCGTCTATGACGATCCGGATTGGGCCAGGGCGGAAGTCATCGGGAGGCTGCGGCAGTCTTTTCGGCGGCTGACCCCGCTGAAGCGCCGCGTGCTTATATATTATTACCGGCGCGGGATGGCTACGATCGAGGTAGCCAGCAGACTTAAGATCAAGACGCAAACAGCGCTCAATCACAAATCGCAGGCGCTCAAAAAGCTGAAAAGGCTACTCGGTCCGGACTGGGAGAAAATAATTCCGCTGCTCTATAGTTAAATCACAGCTCATCCGCATGTAAGGAGAAGACCTGTAAACCAACTCTACATGAATCCCAGGGACTCCAGGATCATCGATCTGATGGTTAAGTATGTCCGGCGTGAAAAACTTACCGTCGAGGAGATGCGATTATTAGAGGAGTTCTGGAAACAATCCCCCGGCCATCAAAGGCTTGCTGAGGAGTTCGGCGATGAAGAATGGGTGAAGGCTCAGATGGCCGATATGGAGCCGGCGCCTGTAGAGGAGATGTGGCAGGAGATAGACAAGTACCTCGATGAATCCGGCGCGCCCGATGACAGGAAGACGAACCCGATAGTATTGGTACAAGAAGAGGCGCGGGGAAAAGCAATAATAGTGGGCTCCGGCCGCCGCCGCCGGAGACTGATCTGGTCTGCGGGCATTGCTGCAACGGCAGCCGCGTGCCTGGCGGGTATCTGGCTGGTAGATCACAGCCGTCCCTCTGCAACCGCAAAACCTTCTTGGATGGCCAGCGCGGCTGTCTCTGAGGCGATGGTTCCCGACGACGATGCAGTATTGCTGCAGGGAAGCGATGGAAGCGTTACCTATATGAACTCCGTACCTGGGAGCGCGATTGCATTGCGGACTGAAACCGACTTTACGCAGAAGGTCGACGACAACCAAACGGCGGTTTGCCGGCTGGGTGAAAACGCGGACCTCCCTGGAATGCAGAAAGCGCCGGCCGCGAAAAATCTGGAATGGCAGACGATCTATGTGGGTAAAAATCATGCGCCCTATTTGCTGCGTCTGGCGGATGGAAGTACCGTCTGGCTTAAGAGCGGCTCGTACCTGCGCTTCCCTGTGGGGGTCACGAAAAAGGTGGAGCATTACGATCTTGCGGGGATGGGCTATTTTGAAGTGCAGAAGAACCATTTGCGCGGAATGGAGGTCGGGTTGCCGGGTGGGAGCACGGTCGATGTGTTGGGCACGATCTTCAATGTAGATGCGGGTAAACCAACCGCGGGGAACGTGGTTTCGTTGATAGAGGGCAGCGTGAGCGTGCGCAGGGGATCCGAGAGCAAGAAGCTGGTACCCGGGCGAGAGGCAGTATTGGGGCCGGGGAAGATAGTTGTGCGTGAGGGCCCTGATTCCGTGACGGCGACGGCCTGGCTGGGAGATGCGCGTCTTTTCCATTTCGATAATACCGAATTCGATAGCGCGATCGCGCGAGTGGCTTCCTGGTACCGACTCAAAGTGGCTCCGCACAGTGCGAAGGGAATGGCCATCGATGCTACGGTGCCCATGGAACGTACCGCGGAAGGTGTGTTGCAGGCCATCCAGGAGGCAGGCAGTAACCGCGCATATGTATGGCTCGAGGGAAATGTGATCTATATTTCCGACAAGCCCAAAGGAACTTGATTTCTTCTACGCCATATACCATTAAACCTCCTTGTGATCGGATACCGGCCTTCTTTTGAACAGCCGGTATTCTTTCCTTTAATCCTCGTCCAACAAACCTTGATCAATGCAAAAGGTATTTGCGTTGTGTGTCCTGCTATACTGCTCTTTCCCGAGCCTGGCGCAGCTGCGAAGCGTGCCGGGCAAATCCTATACGTTCACGGAAGTGACGCAACTATTGAAGGCAAAAGATTATTATCTCAATTGCAGCCATTGGTTGAAGGAGCATATTCCGCCGGAAGAAATGGATCTGTCGCCGCAGATGGATGCGGAGACCATCCTTTTGGTCTGGCTGAAGGGTTTCAAAATAACGGACACCATTCATGGACGCTTCATTTACCTGATCTATAAAGGGGACACCACTTCGAACGCGTCGCTGTATGCCGATGTCGAAGGGAATGTGTACGACGATCACAAAAGGCCGATGGAAGATGCCACGGTCACGGTCATCGGCTCCGGTCGGACGGCCGTCAGCAGGGAAGACGGATCTTTTGATGTCGCAGCGAACGGCCCGGTCACGCTAGTAACTATCAGTCATATCGGATATGCGACGAAGCAGATCGATCTTTCTAACAGGAAACGACAGGTCATCGAAATGGAAGTGGCGGTCGACAAGCTGGACAAGGTGGTAGTAAAGGCCTATGGCAATACCACGCAGCGGCTGAACACCGGGAATATTTATACGGTGACGAATAGCGAACGTGACCATACGCCGAGCGGTTCGCCGCAGGACATGCTGGTAGGCAAAGTGCCGGGTCTGTCGATCAGCCAGCTAAACGGTGTGGCCGGCGCGGCCTACCGGCTGATGTTAGGAGGTCAGCACTCGATACAGGGCAACAACCGTCCATTGCTGGTTGTAGATGGAGTGCCACTGGCTCAGGATGGCGCGTTGGATGCGATCGGAACGGGTTCGGCGCAAGGGCCCGGCGGAGCCAACTCGCTGAATTTTATCGACCCTGAAAATATTGCCAGCATCGAAATCCTGAAGGATGCGGCCGCCACCAGTATCTATGGTAGTCGCGCCTCCAATGGGGTCATTATCATTACCCTGAAGAAAGGCCAGGCCGGCGCTATGCGCGTGTCGGCAGACTTCAGTGCGGGTGCAGGACGGACAGTGCACATGAGCCCAGCTCTTTCGACGCAGCAGTTCCTTCAAATGCGAAGGGAAGCGTTGGATAATGATGGCTTAACACCGACCGGCGCGTTGTTGCCGGAGGCTTCCTGGGACACCACGCGTTCGATCGACTATCAACATGTGGCGATAGGCAGGACGGCATCGATATGGAACGGAGGGATGCAAATCACGGGGGGCGGGCAGCATGCCAATTACCTGATATCGGGGAGACTGCACCGCGAGACTAGCGTCTACCCGGGATCAACTTCGGACGAGCGTCGTTCATTATATGGGTTCTGGCACGGCGAATCTGAAAACAGGAAGTTCGGATTCAATTTTTCGGGAATCTATTCCTGGCAATCCAATCATCTGCCTACAATCGACTTTACACCTTTGGGGCTGCTGGCGCCGGATGCGCCGCCGTCCAGCTGGGGCACGCCGCCTGTGTCGACATCCAATATTCCGGCGATGGCCAATAACGATTATTCAGGAGAAGTCTATAGCCTCTTCGGCCATATTCAGGCCACTTACCAGTTCAGCCATCATTTCTCGCTGGAAGGAAGTCTTGGGTTCAATGGTGTGCTGACGGCAGAAAAAGCGGCTCTCCGCGTGGCGAGTCAGGACCCGGCTTATCAACCGAAGGCAGGGTTGACGATGACGAACAACCAATACAAACATTCGATGATGGAAGCCATGGCGCGCTGGAAGGGCCGGATCGGTCAAGGGAAACTAAGCGCCATGCTGGGCGTCGATCTGCAGCAACGCCAGGTCGATTACTGGTCGCAGATCTCCGGGGGATATCCAACCGACCAGGATATGAATGCGAATATCAATGCCGATCCTACTCAATTCGCAACGTCGAGCAACGGGATTCCGTACCGGTATGCCGCGGTTTACGGCACGGCCGACTATACCTGGCGTAATGAACTTGTTGCGACAGCCACATGGAGACGGGATGGCAGCAGTCAGCTTGGAGAGCAGGACCCGTATGGAGACTTTTGGTCGGTCGGAGGCGCCTGGATATTTACGGAGCGATTCTTCAAGGACAGTAAGGTGCTCGATTTCGGAAAGATAAGAGGAAGTTTTGGTACGACGGGTAATGAGCCCGGTGTCGACAGCCAGCTGATCGAAACCTACCGGCCGACCTTCCCTTCGCGGGGATACGAGGGTCAGCAGGGATTGCATCCCGTTACGTTGGCCAACCCGCAATTGCAATGGGAATTGAATTACCGGGATGAAGTCGGATTGGAATTGCAGCTGTTACATCGCCATCTTTGGTTCTCGGCTGCCGCCTCGCGCAACTGGACGACCAACCAGATGGTCTTCCTGCAAGCGGCACCGGTGGCCGGCATCCCGCAAGTGCTGAGGAATGTCCACGGCGTCGATGTAGAGAACAAGGCGCTGGAATTCGAAATCCAGGGGAATATTACTCTTGGAAAGGTAGCCTGGACGTCTTCTTTCAACCTTACGCTGCCGCAAAACCGGCTGGAGAGTTGGCCGGGTTTGGAAAACACGCTCTATGCGACGAAGTATGTGGTCGGCAATGCGCTGAGCGTCTCGAAGACCTTTCATTATACGGGCGTAAATCCCACGAGCGGTCTGTATGGGTTTGCGACGCATAATTCCAACGGCATCCCCTCCCCATCCGAGATCTTCCCGAATGCCGGGCTTGAGCAGCAATATTATATGGGCTGGATGAATACCCTTCGGTGGCGGAACTGGCAATTGGATGTGGTTGTGGATTATCGCCGTGAACAGGGGTACAGCCCGCTTGTCACGCTTGCCCGGCAAAATGCACCGGGCAGGGAAGCACCGTCGGAATTGAGTAATGGCCCTGTCGAATGGCTGAACCGGTGGCGAACCGCGGGCGATCATGCGATGATCGAAAAGCTGACCACCGAAAAGCATACGGCCGCCGACACTGCGCTGCTGACCTATCTCCAATCGGATGCCTGGAGCATCGACGCCTCGTATCTGCGTTTGCGAAGCGCCACACTGAGTTTCTGTTTACCGAAGACGCTGACGGATAAATGGAAGATCAAGGGCGGACAGCTGTATATCACCGGCCGTAATTTGCTGACGGTTACGAAATTCCCGGTTACCGATCCGGAAACGCAGGACCCGGCGGTGTTGCCTCCCCTGCGGTCAGTCGTGGCGGGGTTGAAAATCACCTTTTAAATTAACCATTATGTCCATTCGAAAATATATCGCGTATTGTCTCCTTGTCGCCCTGGCCGGTGCGGGTTGCCGGAAGCTGACGGAGACGCCCACGCAGCAACAACTCCTGACGCCTTCGCGGGTCTTTTCGAACGATGCGGACGCAGCGGCAGCGATGACCGGCGTATATATCGAAATGGCGATCAGTCTCCGATCCTTTATGAATGCGGGCATATCGCTGGATGCGGGGTTGAGTGCTGACGAGCTGGATTGCCGGCCCCAGACGAACCTCCCGCCGGAGGACAGTTTCCGGCGGAATATTCCTACGCCGGGAGATGGGCTTTCGACGCTGTTGTTCCGAAATGGGTATACGCTGATCAATGATCTGAACTCGGTGCTGGAGGGTGTACGCGCATCAAAAGGCATGTCCTCCGCCATGCGGACCCAGCTGGAGGGAGAGGCCGAATTCGGAAGGGCGTTCATTTATTTTTACCTGGTGAATTTGTATGGGGCCGTGCCGCTCGCGCTCGGAACCGATCTATTGCAGAACGAGCGGTTGGCCAGGGCATCTGTAGATAGTGTATATGCGCAGGTGACGTCCGATCTGCAAGATGCGCAAAGGTTGTTGCCGGTGGATTATGTCGATGCGACTGGCTATGCGGGGGACCGGACGAGGCCCAACCAGGCGGCGGCCACGGCCTTGCTGGCGAGGGTGCGGCTTTATCGCGGGCAGTGGTCATTGGCGGACAGCGCCGCCAGCGCGCTGATCAGTGATCCGCGCTATTTGCTGGAGCAGTCGCTCGATAGTGTGTTCCTTTCCGTTAGCAGGGAGGCCGTCTGGCAGTTGCAGCCCGTGCTGAAGACCGTGGCCACGGCGGATGCATCTGTCTATCTCTCGCCTCCGGGTCGTCCGAATTTTGTTCTGACGCCTGAACTGCTGGGTGTCTTCGAACCGGGAGACCTGCGGCGGCAACACTGGACGAGAAGCGTCGTCGTCAGTGGAACGGTCTATGCGTATCCCTATAAGTATCACCAGCCGTCACCCGCGGCGGGCGCTCCGGAATATGAGATGGTATTGCGGCTGGCCGAACAATACCTGATCCGTGCGGAGGCGCGGGTGCAGGAAAATAATCCGGCCGGCGCTGTCGCCGATCTCAATGCCGTGCGGAAGAGAGCCGGGCTTGCCGCCAGCACCCCAATGGGGACGGCGGCCATGATGGCCGCCGTCCTGCAGGAACGCCGCGTCGAATTGATGTCCGAATGGGGACATCGCTGGCTGGACCTAAAGCGAACGGGCCTGGCGGACAGCGTCCTGGTGTCGGAAAAGCCATGGTGGAAGACGACGGACCAGCTGTATCCTATCCCCAGCGCCCAACTGCGGTCCAGTCCGGGAATGCTACAGAACCCGGGTTATCAATAAACGAAATGGGCGTATATGTAAGCGGCGGGAAACATATTATGCGGGTAGGCGTTGGTCATATAGCCTTGCGCGATAAGGGTCCCTCCCATGGGATCGTCGTCGATCAGTACGCCGTAGTAGACATCTTCCCATTCCCACTCTTCATTGGCAAGGGTTTGCCAGTCATTGTAGGTGTCATCGGGATAGGTGTACCAGTAATAGATGTACTGTTTTGCAGACTTGAGCGCGGGGGAATGTGTCTTGTCCGGGGCGGGCGACTTTTTGATCAGTGAAGGAAGAGAGGTGAACGCGGCGCCGGAGAATGCCAGCACCAATGTCAGCGCAATGGCCGACAGGCAGATGGATAAGCGTTTCATGATGATACCGCGTTTATGTGTCAAAATGCGGCCAAAACTTTGGATGATGAAATAGGATGCCTTTTACCGTTGGCGGTAAAAATCAACTGGTAACAACATGTGGCCTAAGGAGATTCCTATAGGAGAGATGCAGGTAAACACGGAGCTCGAAAACAAATGTAGAGACCGGGCATGCAGCAGCAATGCGGCGAAAAAGAAATTTTGGTAGTAAGAAAAGGAAGAAGTGGGGATGGCGGTGGCGGACAGGAGTGCTTAGCGTGCAGTGGGATGTCAGGGTGTTACGAGAAGGCGGTTGCCTTGCAGTTGAAAATGTACCTGGTCGCTCTCGAGTCCGCGAAGAACGGCGGACAGCGGGATGGTGCGTTGGATCTTGCCTACGAATTCCTGGGGTGGGATCGTGCCTTTGTATTCGACGGTGATGTCGTACCACCGGGCAAGTTGACGCATGGTTTCTTCGAGGCTGGTATGGTCGAAATGGAAATAGCCGTTCTTCCAGGCTGTTATCTCGTCGGTGTTGACGTTATGGAGGGTTTTCATATCGCCGCCTGCATCAACGACGGATTGCTCTTCGGGTTTGAGCAGCGCGCTGTGACCGGCACGGGAATAACGGATGCTGCCTTCCACGAGGGTGGTGCGTTCGGTATTCTCGTCGTTGTAGGCCATGATATTAAACGCGGTGCCGAGGACATCGACCGTACCGCCATCATTACCGGCCGCGCTATTGAGGACATGCACGCGAAAGGGATGTGCGGCGTCGCGGGCGACATCGAAATACGCTTCCCCGGAGAGGTCGACGACGCGATCGGGTCCGGTGAACCAAACGGGATAGCGCAGCGAGGACGCATTGTTAAGCCAGACGCGTGTGCCGTCGGAAAGGGTGATTTCGAATTGTCCGGCGCGTGGCGTGGCTAGTGTATTATAAACCGCTGTAGCCGGTATATTGGAGGCGGCCTTGTTATAGGCCAGCACGCCGTCCTGTTTGGCAACCATGGTACTGCCCTGGTTGGTGAGCACGCCATTGGCGCTGGAATCGAGATCAATATGCCGGCCATCTGAGAGGGTCAGGATTGCGCGGTCGCCCCCCGGCGGTATGTCTGCGACGGCAATCGGGGTAGCAGAAGCGCGAATCGGTGGGTTCTTTTGGCGGGTAGCGAGGAGGGCAGCGCCTGCACAGGCCAGTACGACGGAAGCGGCAATTGCATAACGCCACCACCGTGTGGGGCGATGGGCGCCCGGGATGGATGGGTAGTCCGGGGCCCCGGGGTCCGATGGAATCGAGGAACCTCGTGGCGCGTCGGCGGTTCCGGTATTCCAAAGGCCGTCCAGTTGCGATTCGAGCCGACCCCATACGCGGGAGCCGGAAAGGGAGTCGAATTTGTCGAGTTGAGCTTTTATCCATTCGGGATCGTCGCGGAGGCGCCTGAGCAACTCTTCCCTGCCTTGTTCGCCGTTGATCCAGTCGCGCAGGAGGGTGTCCTCCTCCGGCGTAAGCGGCTCATTGCGTATGAATTTAGCCGCTATAGGATCGATGTCGAACGAATGGGGTCGCTCCATAGTTTGGTTGTTAAGCAATGCCAATAAGGAATCACGTAAGGATCATCCTTTTAACTACCGGCGGCAGTTAAGATTTGTTTAAACTAATTCATTAGGAAAAAGGCGGCTACCAGCAGGAAGCCCGGAATTTCCTCGAGGAGCCTCCTGAAGCGGTAATTATTTTTCCGCAGCATTTCGAGGGCCTTTGTCTTATGGTTAAGGACAGTTTGCGGACTCAATTGAAGGAGTCCGGCAATCTCGGAGGTATTTTTTTGTTCGTAATAATACAAGCGGATAATGGTTCTGCGCTGGCGAGGCAATTTGTCGATCTCGTTACAGATCTCCTGCAGCAGGATGGACCTGACGCGTTCGGTCTCGATCTTTTCCTCGGCATTGGAACCAAGATAGGCAATGTCCTCTTTGCTTTCGCGCCATTTGGATTTGGCGCGGAGATAGTCGATGGCTTCATTGCGAACGTTGACGTAAAGCCAGCGCCTGATGTGTTCGAAAGTACGCATGTCTTCGCGGGCAGAGAAAAGTTTGAGAAATGCATTGGAAACGATGTCTTCGGCATCCTGTGTACAGTAAATTATGTTCTCCGCAAAATAGAGCAATTGCTTGACTATTTTATCGTGAACAATGCGGAAGGCGTCTTTGCTTCCCTGCCGAAAGGAAAGAATTACAGCCTCTTCGTTCTCGCACAGTAATGGTTCTTGTCGCTGATGTGCGTGCATTCCAATCAGAATACTTGTTAACCAATGGTTTTAAACGAAATCGAGTTCTAATGAGGAAAAGTTTGTTGGAGTGGCAGGACTGCAGTAATCCTGCACTAAGATATAAAATATTTGCTGTCGAAAGAATTTTATGACAACCGATAGGTAAAAAAATGATTATGGCGTAGTTCACCGACGATGAGTGGGGCCGCGGGCCGAGCAGCGGATACCATTAACTTTAACCTTCCTACTATGAACGACAGTCAACTGACTGATTACCAGCTTTTCCGACTCTTTCAAGAGGATTGCAGGGAAGCATTTGCCAGCCTTTACCGCCGTCATATCGACGGTGTTTACCTATGTATTTACCGTTTGAGCGGCGACCGGGAACTAGCAAGCGACCTGTCGCAGGAGGTCTTCAAGAGTCTCTGGGACTACCGGAGGCAGCTGAAAGACGCGCGGCATTTGCGCGCCTATATCTATTTCGTGGCGAGGGGCCATTTCCTCAGCCACCTGCGGGCGCAGCGGACGGGGGAGCATGCCCGGGATGAGCTGGCTTTTTTGTCGGAGCCGGACGAACCTTCGATTGAATTGACAATCATAACGGAAGAGGCATTTGCGGAGTTGGAGGCCGCATTGCGCCAGCTGTCGCCGCAACGGAGAAAAGTGATCCAGCTGCGATATTTCGAAGGGCTGGATGTCCGCACGATCGCGGTTAGATTGCGGATCGCACCCCAGACGGTGCGGAATCATATCTCGCAGGCCATTGAATTTCTTCGCGAAAAAAAAATCTTTACATCGGGTAGTTAGATCACCCGATACGCGCATGACCCGGGTATGGACGATGAACAACAACGAATCGTCGACATCCTGGTCAAATATGCCTTGTATCAGCCTTTGACCGAGGAGGAAGCCCATTTACTCGAACGGTGGAGACAGCGGTCGGAAGGGCATCGCGCGTTGCCCGATCAGTTGCGGGATGCGGAATGGATCGCCGAACATCGCCGCCAACTGGAACAAGTATCCTCTCCCTTACTCATTGTGCCCGCACGACAGCGCACCGCATGGCGGAAACCCGTACTGGCCCTAATCCTTACAGCGCTGGCAGTTGCGGGCTGGATGCTGATGGCATTGCAGCGTGTGGAAAAGGGTCATGTGCTGCTGCGTCTTCGTAACGATACTATAAACGTAGTTCACGCCCCATAATGGGGGATGAGCTGATCACAGTGCCATACACCATTACCTAGCCTATTAGTAATTGAGCCGGTCGTCGAGAGACGCCGGCTTTTATTATGCCGTGAGGAGCGGTGGGTTTTCGGCAATGCGGTAGCGGTAATGTGTAGGCGCCACATTGAAGGCTTTTTTGAAGGCCGTGCTGAAACCAGAATAGGTGTCGAATCCGACCTTAGCGGCCACCTGCTGGACGGTGTCGTCGGTGTATTCGAGCAAGGTCTTCGCTTTTTCGAGACATAGGCGAAGGCGGTATTGATAGGGGGTAGTGCGAAAGAGTTCGCGGAATCCTATCTTGAGCTTGAATTCGTTAATACCGGCTTTGTCAGCAAGCATCGGGATATGGATATGAGCGACGGGATCCTTTTCAATAATGGCTTTCGCGAGTTCGAGTGCGGGAACATCATAGAGTTTGGTACGTTCGATGGGGTGGTCATAGCCCACGATCATTTTTTTGCGCAGCATAGTGATAAGATTTGTGAGTGACAACGAAATTAAAGGACGAGGCTGCGTCCTGGCTTCAGCGCAATAATAAGCTAGCCCCTGGTAAGCTTTTCGCGGATGGTATTGAGCTGGGTAGGCGTGAGGGACGTGGTTGCGCAAACGATCGGGGTCTGGCGGACGGTCTGGGTAGGGGCCGCGGGGCAGGGCGCAGGCGGCATGGCTACGTGGCCGGCGGATGACATGCAAAGTAACGCGGCCAAAAGGATGACCATGGTGGGCAGGTGAATTATAGCGCTTTTACAATCGCGAGCGATTTTTCAACATGTTCGGCAGGCGAGATGTGATCGGTTGCTGATGAAAACACCGCTACAATTTTACCTTCTTTATCGATGACAAAAGTGGTACGCGGGATAAAACCGTGTGTAAGGTCCACGCCACGCACGTCTTTAATTCCGGGCCTTCCCGGGGTGAAGCCCAGGCCATATGTAGCTGCAATTTTGCCATCGGGGTCCGAGGCGACGGGGAACTTCCCGGCACAGTAATTCGGATCGGAAGAAAAGGAGTTCAGCCGCTTAATATCGTCTGCGGATACACCGATAATGGTGGCTCCCGCCGCTGTAAACTTATCCTTGTTTTCGGCGAAGGTGTGCGCTTCCAGATCACAGCCGCCAGTATAGGCAGAAGGATAGAAATAGACCACAACCGGTCCTTTGGACAGGGCCTGTTTCAATGAAAACTCAAATTCGCTGCCGGCCACGCTTGCCGGGGCCATAAATACGGGGGCTGCATCTCCTTTCGACAACATTTTCGACTGGGCAAAGCCGGGCCGGGCTGCCAGGATCGAAAAGCTAAACATTAAAAAAGACAGGAAATAATATTTCTTTGACATGGCGAATCGTTTGAGTTAACAATGACTTAGTCATCAAATTTACGACAATCTGTAGAGAATCAGCCCATAAATCAATGTGCTGTCCGGTGAAACGACAATCCTTCATAGGAAAAGCCCGCTCCGGGGGCTACCGACTCTAACGTGATGCCTGTCACCTTTGTGTTGGCATTTCGGTGAAACTGAACGATAGCGTCTGCATCGAGTTCAGGATTTTCCCACTTTATGTAAAATGAGTCACCGTGGTAAGGAAGCAGGAACCCTCTCAGTTGCGGGGAGCGTTCCGCCGCAAACCATAATCGATTGTTACGGATGGTTATTTTCGCGTTTCCGAACCAATTGTCGTGATATACACCGACATAGGCCGCGGCATTTGCCGGCAGTCGCCGTTGTTGGCGACTGATTTCATTCCAAATCTTTTTCCTTTGCTGCCTGATGGCTGACTCACCCGACTGTAGCCGGGCTAACGTCTTTCCCATTTCATCAATGCCGTTTACGCCCAGATAGCCATCTATGATCTGATAGGTGATCGCGTCGATCGCATTGCTTTCATTATTCGTCAGCACAACCATACCCAACCCCAATTCCGGTATCATCGCCACTTCCGATACCATGCCAACATCCTCCCCGGTATGCACTACCAGCTTGTAGCCTTTGACGTCCAGCAGAAACCAACCCAGGCCGTAAGCGGCAAAATGTGTGTTGTAAACGCCGGGCTTACCAACCTTAATGATCGTCTGGGGGGTCCATAGCTCAGCTGCGGTTGCTTCACTAAGCAATTTATGAGTGGTATCGGGCCCGTCTTTTCCCTTGTTTAGCAGCATGAGCATCCACTTGCTCATGTCTTCCACATTGGAATAAATACCGCCGGCGGCATCATCTTTTTCCGAGGTATACCGTGTAACTACCCGAACCGATTCGTCGATTTTTTTATGTGCATCTATGATGTCGGGGTTTTGTTTGCAACCATTGTACGAAGCCGCGCCGGTGATCATGCCCAGCGGCCTCAATATCCTTTGCTCAATAAAGTCTTCCCAGCGCATTTTGGAAACCCTGGCTATGACTTCACCCGCCACCAGGTAGAGATTGTTATCATAAGCAAATTTGCTCCTGAAAGAATACGACGGTCTCAGATAGCGCAAATTGTGGATGATGTCTTCTACCGTGAAATTAGTAGAATCAGGGTCATGCATCAGGTCGCCCTCACCGGTGGCAAGCCCGCTGCGGTGGCATAGCAAATCCCTGATCGTGATCTCGCGTGTGGCCAAATCGTCATAAAGGCGAACCCCGGGAAGATAACGGGTAACCTTGTCATCCCAATGAATTTTCCCTTCATCAACCAATATACCCAGTGCGGCGGCAGTGAACGCCTTGGTATTAGACGCAATGCCAAAAAGTGTTTTTGAATCAACGGGTAGGCCTGTTTTCAGCGAACGCACGCCAAAGCCTTTACTATAAATCAGTCGACCGTCCTTCACTATACCTATTGCAAGCCCCGGCACCTCGAACAGCCGGAGCGCTCTATTTGCTAAACTATCTATCTGCCGATCGTTTAAGATCTGGCAGTGAGCCGGAGATGAACTCGTTAAAAGCAGGCTGATAATAGAAATTAGTAGGACCGACGAGTAAGATCTTACTTTCATATGGTCTATTTGGTTACCGGCGCCTTATAGTCGTTTGTTTTTGTCCATAGGTCCCTGTTGAAAGCCAATACGTGTGTAATTTTGCCGTGTTCTTTGGTGAATTTCAGCGGAAAGTGGCCGTCGTCGCCCACAAAATCGAGCGCCGACTGCGGGGTAAAGGCTATTTCCTTTCCATCCCACATTTGTTTGAGGACCAGCCCATTTGCGGTTGCTGTTATGTGAATGTAGGAATCCGTGCCTTTTTCAAATTGGAATTTGTAATAGCCTTCGTATGCCTTCAGATCCCGGGGGCTGATCGTGGTGTCCGACGGGTGTGCCGGGTGTCTCGGCGAAAGGGCAGGCACAGCGGCATTTGCCGTCCCAAGGGCCGGGCGGATCAGAAGGCAGCCGATCAGGAGAGCGGCAAATAATACGATTTTTTTGCTGGAGGGTCGAGCGGTCGATTGTCTGCTATACATAGATGTTGGTTTTATCGGTTTACCTGGCATAGAGATGCCAGATATTAAATTTACCATAATCATTGATGAAAAATTGTTAAACCGTGGAATGTTGCGAAAAATCAATGCACTTTTTACGCAGGGGGATCGGACGTGCGTTCGGTTTAGCCTGATAGTGCAGGTCGAAGAAATGTTCACTTAAGAAGGTCTCAAAACCTTCGTCTGCCACATTATACAGCTTTCTGAGTTCAGCGCGTAGTAGGGAGTGCCGGGGACATTCGGCGGGCTGTAAATCGTATCCTAATCGTCCGTTTTGGTGATATACCGCCGGCCGATGCGTTGACAATGTTTGGTGACGTTCCAAAAGCCGAATCCCGGTGCACCGGTTGGTATGGGCCACTCAACCACCTCCCCGTTTCTCCTGGTGAGACCAAAGGGTTTCACGGCGCCTTTTATCTTCAGTGAGGCCGTCGCTTCTGTGAGCGGGCCCGTTTGAAACCCTTGGTGGCCGCTGAAATCGGTGTAGTCGAGCGTTTCGATGCCCGAGTCGCTCAACCGGATGAATCGGTCCGTCGTGTTGATGATCGCCTCCTTCTCTCTCACCGAGAGTAGGAGAACAGGGATCGCGTGGGATCTCATGCGGAATGGCCATCGGCATCAGGGGTAAACCTGATGCAAATAATCCTCTTCTGCCTTCGAAATATCGACCAGCGCGTAGTGCTTCAATTTTGCCGATGTCATTACATCAAGCATATCCACGGTGTTTTTATAGGTTGCATCTTTTGATGGTTTGATAGCCACCGAGAAGCTCGAATCGGCCACTCTTTCTTTCAGCAGGTCGGTTAGCGCCTGGTACGTGTACTTGCCGCCCTTCCGCATGTCGTCGCCCCAATACGCGTATATGTCGTTGCTGCTGGAAATCAACACGACTAATTGAGACGCTTTAGGAAAGCCTGGCAATAGCTTGCCCGTATCCAGTGCCTCCCTGGGCAGGTCAAGTTTGAGCGCAGGCGGGCCTTCTCCGCGCATAGACGCTTTTATCATCGGCGCCGTGACAAAACCGAATGCTTTGTCTTCATAGCTATCGCCGGAGTCGACCTCGCGCCTTTGTACACCGTTCGTATTGGCGAGGTTGACCAAATCCTGAAAGTTGCCCAGCATGTCCGCGCCACCACCCGGCTTTAGGATCATCGTGAGATCCTCGCGTTTTATCTTCTCAAACATCGCGTTAACGAACAGCGTATCGGTGATTTTTCCCTGGTGAATATCCTGCATTTGCCTGCTGGAACCGGAATAATAAATGATGGAATCATACCCCAAGACAAGGCAGGTCAGGCTCGGTGCGCTCTTATCACCATACCGGTGATTTTGGCCGCAACTGAGCGCGCTTGCGGCAATACCAACGAATAAAAGCGCGTAATTTTTCATTTTCCTGGTTTAATGAATTCCTGCGGCGCAGGTGGCCTGCGCAGACAATGAAAATACAAATATTTGCTTAAATCGATAACGGTATTGCCGGCTGTTCAACAGATTAACAACAACCTGTTCTGTCCGGATTCCTCCTTTGGTGCACGGTGAATGCAAGGAGGTACCTGACTTTCAGGATGGTCGACCGCCAACCTCCACAGCTGACCAGCGCCCATGCGTATAGGACGTGCGTTCGGTTTGGCCTGATAGTGCAGGTCGAAGAAATGTTCGCTTAAGAAGGTCTCAAAACCTTCGTCTTTCCCGTTATACAGCCTTCTGAGTTCATCACGTATTTCCGGAACAAGTACTTTCTTTGTTCCCTGTGCATTGGGCAATATCTCACTGCAATCGCCATAGTAAGTGCATAAAAAGGTATCGGTCGGTACCGGAGAGCGATCTACATGAAAAGAATAGACATCGGTCGGGAAAAACGGGTAGCTGTCATCCCGATCATAGCACTTGATCAGATTGAGAACTGGCGATGCGCCATGGGCTTTGAGTAGCCTCAAATCGTTGTAGATAATTTCCCGGGCCAATTGCCCCTGTTCGCTCAATGGAAGTTTATGAAAGTCCTCTTGTTCAATTACAGTTACGTTACCGGTTGGCGCTAGCTTTTTAACAATCTCATAAAAATCACCTGTGAGGCTACGGGCCCAACAAATCGCATTGACTTCTCCATGAAATGGCGTGGAAACCAGATCTTGAAAATTCGTGACACAGCGAATTTCGTTCCCGGCAAGAGATAAGTCTATCATTATGGGGGGCTAGTCGTCGGACTGCCTGGATTTCATTTTTATTTGCTGTTCCTTTGACCTGCAAGAACCGGACGCTATTTTTACAAGTTAACCTGGTACTTCGTACTTCGCCCGCCCGCCTCGCCGAAGAGGTGAATAGCACCGAGTTTGAGCAGTTCCTGCAGATCCCTGGTGGCTGTCGCCTTGGAGACGCCCGCGATGGAGCCATACTTACCGGCGTTCATCCCACCGGCAAACCCCTTTACCCCTTCTTCCAGCATCCGCCGGATCACCTTCGTCTGGCGGCCGTTCAACTGGCCCGTGAACCGATCGAAGAATTTCGTTTTTTTCAAGGTGAACGCGATCGCTTCTTCGGCATCCGTCTGTGCGGTGAGCACCGTTCCGACAAAGTATGTGACCCAGGCCGTTATCTCGTTGGAACGTTGTGCTTGCGAGAGGGCATCGTAATACGTCTGCTTTCGGGCCTCGATCGCCTGGGACAGACTCAGCAGCGCCGGCCTTCCGATCCCCTGCGACAGCGCTTTTTCCGCGATCGCCCGGCCGATTCGGCCGTTGCCATCTTCGAAGGGATGGATCGTTTCAAAATACAGATGGGCGATGGCCGACCGGAGCGGTGCCCGCCGGATCTCGTTTTTCCCACCCGGGGCGGTGTCATTGAACCAGGCGATGAACCGGTCCATCTCTGCAGGTACCCGGTCAGATGGTGGGGCCTCAAAATGGACTTTTTCTTTGCCCACGGCGCCGGAGATCACCTGCATGGGTTCATCGTGAGTTCGCCACATACCGATCTGGATACCCCTTGCGCCGCTAAGCAGCATCCGGTGCCACGCCAGCAGTTTCTCCCGGGTCAGCGGTTCATGGTAGGTACGGCGGACATCGACCATCAGCTCGCTGATTCCCGCTGCTTTCTTGTCTCCGATATGCTCCGGGCTGCTGACTAATCCCAGGTTCTTGCGGACCGACGACAGCACATCCTTGCGACTCAGATATTCGCCTTCGATCTCTGAGGTTTTGATCGCTTCGGCCACGAGCAGGTCGACCACTGCTTCGGCCTGTATAGGCCCGGGCAGAGCGTTCCACATGCCCGTCACTTCGCCTGTTTTTTCGGCAAATAAAAAGAAGCTATCTTCCAGTTTATCAGCGGAATAGGTGAAGTTTGGCCACGTTCTTTGTTCCCAATTATAGCGCTTCATGAGCCGATTCCTTATAGTATTCGGCTCAAATATAAGACAAAAAAGAGCCGATTAGAGAATTTTTCGGCTCAGCATCCCTCACCTGCTGGAACGCGAGGAGCGATAGGCGTATTGGTAGAGGGCCAAAATAAGTTATTCGTTGAAATGGCGTGGAAACAAGGTCTTCAATTATAAGTTGTTCCCCGCCTGCCCATACCGCAGAAGGACTGCCCCAGATTTATAAGTCTTGCTTTCGATCAATTTAAAGTGCTTCATATCCATGCCATCAAACCATCGCCCACCTTTGCCAAATGTAAATGGAAACACCAGCAATTGGAATTTATCCACCAATCCATGGTTCAGCATCGTACGTGTCAACTCACCAACCCCGTATTGAACCAGGTCTTTTCCATCCTTTTGCTTAAGCTTGCAAAGCTCTTCAACAACATCACCTTGTATTAGTTTGGAATTCCAACTAAGGGGTTCTTTAAGCGTTCTGGAGGCTATGTACTTTGGCATTTTATTGATATAGTCTGCCATTTTCCCTGTCCGGGTTGGCCAGATCTTAGCAAAACCTTCGTACGTAAGACGACCTGCTAACAAGGCCCCGGATGAAAAAAGGAGCTTATCTAAATAGTCCTGAACATCGTCCGTATGATACTTAAAGATCTCGGGAAACATTTCTGGATTGTTCACAACTCCATCCATCGATATTTCTGCTGCTACAATAATTTCTTTCATGATTTAAGCTTTTTGATATTACGATGTAAAGCTGCCAATTATTTTTGATACCGAAGGGCGGGTATTCCGACAAGTTATGATGGCGATCCCGCCAGCTCATGGCAGCCTGAAAGAAAGTTGGCGATATCACCGGCCACCTTTTGAAAGAATTCACTCCAGTGGTTCTCTCCTATACCTTGTGAGTACTCGATGATGGTCTGGAGCGCTGACCCTAATTCCACGGTCGCTTCTCGTAAGTCGGTCTTCTGAAAATGAGTTGGGTTCTTTATTTCGACCCGTCCGCCATTGCCATAGGCAGGCAGGGCGACAAGTTCTGCCAGACATGGGGCTAAGATAGTCAATGGTTGAATAGGTCGACCAGCCTCCCATAGGAAAAGAAGTCTTTGATGGTAAGGCTCGATGACCTTTAGTCCAGCTCGGAGTTTCTTCATCCCATTTGTTCCTGATTTGTTAGATTTGATGAACCTTACTCCCCTTGCCATGTCTTCTTCAAAATTCTTATCGCATGCAGTTCGTCAATTGGATCGATCGATAGCTCGGTCGATAAGAGACAGCCGGCGCACTGCCGCTAAACTCAGAAACCAGGAGCGGAGGGCTGCCATCCAACAGTACAAACTTCAGCAAAAGCAGCAGGCCATTGCAAGTGCCGCTGAAGCCGTCCAAAAGCACGAGGAATACCTGCACACTCTCGCCTCCATCCACCATCATGCTACGGCCGAAATCGAATGGACCGCCGTTCTTTTAGAGCCAGAGCCACCAGCGCCTGTCCGAGCCTCGACAGCAGAGGATGAGGCGGTCCATCGGCGCGCCAATTACGTCCCATCCTTCGTCACCCGTATCTTCCAACTGGAAAATAAACAGAGAAAAAAGCTGGACCGCAAGGTGGAACTCGCCCGGCAACACGACGAAACCGTTTTTCTGACCGAAAGAGCCAAGTATGAAGCCAACCTGGCCGAATGGAAGCTTGATCAGGAGATGGCCCATGGAGTTATAGCAAAAGATGTCAATGGGTACAAACAGGTGTTGGACGTTTATGAACCTTTTGCCGAATTGGCTGAATTTGGCTCCCGGATGAAGTTTGAGCTGCTCCCGGATAACGCCCGGGTTGATCTGTTCGTCGACCCGAAAGAGGTGCTGCCAAAAGAGGCGTTGTCTCAGACGTCTACGGGAAAATTATCCCGAAAGGCCATGTCTGCCAGCCGGTCAAATACCATTTATCAGGAGTTCGTCTGTAGTGCGGCATTGCGTGTAGCGCGAGAGGTCTTCGCCTGTCTGCCGGTCCAGCTGGTGGTAGTGAACGTGGTCTCGGAGCTCCTTAACCGTGGTACTGGCAAAAGTCGGGAAGAGACCATTGTCTCGGTCGCTTTCACACGTGACCGGCTACAAGATCTAAATTTTGAGGAGGTAGTGCCGGCCGCTGCAGTGCACCATTTTACCTGCAACATGAAATTTGGCAAGACGACCGGGCTGGCGGCCGTGGAACGGATCAATCCCGCCACCTTAATTCTTCGTTAGGCGATTCCGTCAAACAAGGCTCGCCGGAAATTCCTGCGAGGCTTCAACCGGTTGAACCGCTTTGGCCATTCTTTCCAACATCGCCATAGTCTCGCGATACTCCCGGGCTTCTGCAAGTTTAGTAAAAGTAATAGTTGCGGCGGTATGTTTGTTCACAAATGTCTCGATCTCTTCCAGCGGAACTTTAAAGAATTCCTTTCGCATATTTACCCGGTTCAAGCGCCGATCCTTGAATTGCTGGTGCAGGTCATATTCGAGCTGCGGTGCATCTTCCGAGTGGATCGTGGCATGGATGTCAAAATAGAAAGGAACCGAGGCATCGCTTAGTTCCCGGACCCGATCCTCAGGGTCCAATCGTCTGGTCATGCCGATCTTGTATATGTCCTCGCCGAAGGAGCCGATATTGGAGATGATATAAATGTGTCCCACCTTCGTTTGTTGCGCCATCGAAATCGCACGCTCCTTTTCCTGTTTCGCCTCCTGTAGTTTTAATTCCAAGGACCTAACGCTTTCCTGAAGCATATGGATGTCGGCAGCATTCTCATTTTCCGATAGCTCTTTTCGCGCTTTCTCCAACGCGCGCTGGAATCTTCTTTCTTCATCCTCCGCCTCCTGCTTTGCCCGTTCAAAATCCCGCTGCGCTTTCTCTTCTTCCCGCATCTGCTCGCGGATACGCCTTTGTTCCTCTTTTTCTTCGTTTTTCCGTTGCTGGTACTCGTAATTCAGGGACATTTCTTGGAGCTTGAGTTCCAGATATTCGAGACTGAGAGTAATCTGGTCGGTGCTACTTAATTTATTAATATTAACGAAGGCATGGCGGATGCGTTCCTCGACCTTGGCAACATTGTTCCACCGAATGTTTGCGATCTGCGCATCACACTCGCCGTTGAAGGCATAGAGCATCAGCTTGATATGATGCTTTACCATTCGTTTGCCCTCAGCTGAGCTCCCGCCTACCGTCCAATTTGTTTGGCAGGTGGCAGCGGCTTCCGCGGTGACCATCGCTTTCTGCCGCTGATACACCGATTCCAATTCAACTTTGTACTGTTCGGGAAATTCGAAGTTATATTTTTGAACATAGAGGCCATATTCAGTAAGGTCGAGCGAGTCTTCGTATAAAGCGATCTTTTTTTCCAGGCTTGCCATGACCGATAGGGCCGCCTGGTATTTGTTGTTCAATTCTTTTATTTGAAGTTCCTGATCTGCCAACTTCGCCTGTCGCTCTGCCACTACCTTAGCCACGTCGATGATGCCGCCGTATTTTTCCAGCAGCTCTTGGTTTGACCGCCGAAGTCCTTCTCCTTCCTGTTGCATTTGCGTCAAAAGGCTGGTCTTTTCATCAAGCTGTGACTGTGTCTGGGCGAGCAGTTCGCGCGTATCGTGGAGTTCGGTTTGCAGAGACAGAAGATCTTCCTCCGCCTGCTGTAGCCTTTTGGCTGTTTTATTGAAAAACATAGGAAAGAAATTAGGGGTTGAACATAGTTACTGATAATTTCCGTGTCCGCCAAGAACAACCACAGACATCTGGATTCGTGGCTGCCGACGGTCGCCGGAAGCGGTCGCGTCCACGACTAAATCTATTGTAGCTACATTCAATTAATTTTGAATGAGTTAGGATGAATATTTTACCTTCGTTGCTATAGTGAAGATTGCAGATAGTGACCCCGATCGCTGCCTGTCCGATCCTTTGATCCCGTTTCGATAGGTGATAAATAGCTACAATGCCTGAAGAACCTCGATAATCGCCGAGATCACCTCCTTCGCAGGTGTCTTAGCTGTAAACCCCTCCGGAAGGATCGCCCTGAACTCACCCGCGTCGTCCCGTTCGAGCGTAACCTCCGTCCCGTCCACATCGACAAAAAATCGCAGGCCGTATTGCCAAGCCTGGACACGGGCGGTGAAGAGCCGCTCCTCGCCGTGAATATCAACCGGAATTTCGACTGTCTGTTCCATTGGAGCAAGTTGCAGGAGACCAGCGCGGTGCCGCCGATCATGCGAAAAATCAATGAACCTTCCCATAATTCTTCTCACCTGCGCGGATCGCTACGGGCAGATCGTTTTCGCGTGGGGGGATCGGGCAATTGTATCCTGCCCTGTATGCGCAATAGGGGTTATAGGCTTTATTGAAATCGAGCACCATGATGCCGCTGGGCATTTCGTTTATCGTGCAGTCGATGTAACGGCCTCCGCCGTAGGTGTCGATACCGCTGGTCGCATCGGTGAAGGGAATGAAAAGGTAGTCGCGCGTGGCAGCATTTTGCATCAATGCCTTCGATTGGTAGATCATTAGGTGTACAACCGTATCGTGAATCGAAAAAGTCAGGCGGCCATATTTACGTTGGATCTGTGGGGTTCCGCCCGATGTCGCCATCGGGAACCAGGGGCTGTCGGCATATTTTTCGAAGCGCGCTATGACCCGGTAAGCCGGGTCTAACGGATAAAATCGCAACAAAGCCTTTTGCTCCGCGCTGGTCAGGAGCTCATGGGTTTGGATGTAGTCCGCGCGGAAAGCTTTTATCGAATCCATATACCCCCGGGGATCCATTTTCTGCGCAGGACTGCGTAATGCGCCAAGGACCAACAGGAAAAGAAGGAATGATCTGTTCATGCCTAAATATAGAACATTTTCCGCCAGATGTGAAAGTCGCCGGATGCCAGCGTGCGGATGGCCGCGAGCCGGTCGGGGCGGGTTTTTGAGGCTCTGTCCTTGGTTCGGCGCAATTGATAATTGTCACAAAAGCCGTCAAAGGACGCAAGGTGCCGGGCAGTCGTTTAAATTTGGAGATGCAAACACGGCGTTATGTCACGCAGTTATTGGGAAACGGTAAAAGGGTTGGAGAACCGGCTGACGGCCAATGACAAGGAACCCGACATCGTTCGGCGGCTGGCTAAAAATATCCGGTTGGCGAGGGCCGCAATGGACGAGGTGGTGGCCGACCGAAATTTCATGGCCCGGTATTTTCTTGAAGAAGCAGTGCAAATCGAATGCAATAAAGAACTGTTCCCCGCGCTGTTGTCCAAATACATTTTCTTGCGGAAATACCTGGCGCTGGAAATGTCCCTGCTGTACGCTACTGAAGAGACGGCCCGGCAATTTTGTGAAAGCGAGCTCGCGCGGATCGGTCAGTTTTTTACCGTGCATAAGGAATTTTGTGAATATTTTTTCAGCGGCGATACGACGGAGGATCAGCGCTGGTGTACTTCTCTGAATACGGAAAACCCCGCATTGGATCTTTCCGAGCCGATCCCGTTTCCGTTCCATCATCCCGGTTGCCGCCTAAAGTCCATGCTGGTGGCCTACCAGGAATACCGTCCGTTGCTACGGGCCCTGACCACAGTGAATAGCAATAGAAGCCAGGAGAAGATCACCTTTCAAGGTTCGCAGGTAGACCTGGTGGAAGTATTACTTGCTCTATACGAGGCAGAATCGGTTTTTGTGGATGGGCGGCCAGCGGGACAGGGATTCCTTTTTCAGCGGGTTGCATCTATCTTTTCCAACATCGACGCCAGTGGATTGGAGGGATTGGTCAAGAACGTGCGCAACCGAAAGGGTGGGGCAGCTAAATTCCTTTATCGGTTGATCAACGCGCTCGACGACAGGATGTCGCGCGCTTTTACAGAAGAGCCTCGCAAACGGCCATTGAATCCCAAACGATTAACGTAATCATTTGTACCCTTACCAGTACGGGTATAGTTCCCGCTTTTGTATCTGACCACATTTGTACCGTCAATATTTTTTTTCATTTAAAACGGTACATATGTTACACTTTCTCTCGTGGGGCCGATTTCTGACAGTGTTGTTCGTGTTGGCCGCTCTTTACTACTTCATCATCATCCTGCTTTTCTTTCGCAAAGAGGCCGTATTCTGGCTACGCAAACGACTTGGCTTGACGGCGGCGGGGGCGGTGGCTTTCGGAGCTGTGCGCGCGCAGGACGGCAACGTGGGTATCAGCCAGGCCAACACCATGATCCGCGGGTACTACGACACGGGAACGCAACTGCTGTATGCGGTGGGCGCCGTGCTGGCGCTGATCGGAGCCATACGGGTATTCCGGGAATGGAACCAGGGGCACCAGGATCAGGCGTGGCGAGCCGCGGCGGGTTGGTTCGGCAGCTGTATTTTCCTCGTGCTGGTGGCCACGGTCATCCGCAGCTTCTTCGGCCTTTAAAGTTTATCAACATGACAACGCGTGTCTACCCCATCCACCGGGCTATCGGCCGGCCCGTAGTTTTCAAAGGCTTTAAAGGGCCTTATATCGTAATGGCCGGGATCTCGCTGGTCGCCGATCTGCTGCTGTTCATCATCCTCTATGTGTCCGGCGTGGCGCCATGGGTTTGTATACTACTGGCTTTCGCTCTGGGCGGGACGGCACTGGCGACGATCTCAAAATTGAGCCGACGGTATGGAGCCTTTGGGTTGCAACCGCGGATGGGCACCAAACGCCTGACGATCCGGATCACCAGCCGGCAGGCATTCATCAACATTAAACCAATCAAGAACTATGTCCACGAACAAGAACGGATCACTGCCCGAGATGGAGTTCTCGGGGAACATCCTCATTAACGAATACGGAGACCTGACGATGGGTTTCGAACGGATCCTCCGCGAATCTCTCAGCTCATCGGCTGAAGAATACGAAGCCGACGTATGCGCATACGCCAAGGCGTGCAAATTACTCGGCCCCGGATATATCGTGCATTTTCAGGACCGGTATCATCCGGCCAAATTCGACGCTCGTTTTGGGGAGGGCAAACCGGCAAGACTACTGAGACTGGCCAGCGACCGCCATTTTCACGAGCGTCCGTATTTGCAGCATCGCGGTTATCTCTTTATTACGCTGACCTGCGGCAGCAGGCGACCAGCGGGCCGGCCGGCGTTTTTAAGAAGAAATTTTGCGCCGCGCGAAGTCCTCGACAAGGCACGGGTAGCCAAGTTTGAAGATAACTGTACCGGTTTTGCACTCACAATGAAGCAAAACTCGGACGTCCGTCTTCGGGCGCTCAAGCCTTCCGAGTATACCGGTACGGCAGACGAAACGGGTCTTTGCGAACAATACGCTTTGCTGGAGCCGCCGGATGCGCCGCCCAGGACGACGGATGTCCGGATAGAGAACGGTTATTATCCCGGCCATAAACAGACTGTGGTCGTCACCATCTCCGATGCCGAACAGCTGCCAACCGAATGCAGCGCCTTTCAGGTGTATGACCGATACAGCACCGAGAAGACGGTTTTCCCGATCGGGATGGGGGCGTCGTTCGGATCCCAGATCGATGCGGAGCATATCTGCAATTTCTATATGATCATGGCGAATCCGGTCGTCACGCTCAGGCGATTGGAAACGAAACGGCGGCGCCTGCATAGCCTTGCCGGAGTAGACCGGGAGAATGCCGTGGCGGAAAAAGCTGTTGTCGAATACCAGGAAGAGGCCGCCAGAGGCGAACGGAAAATGCTACGCGTGCATCTGAACGTCATTGCCTGGACAGTGGATAAAGCGGAACTATCCGCATTGCAAAACCGGCTGCTGGTGGCGATCGGTAAAACGGGTATCACCCCTCATGTGGAAACCGGGGATGCCGCGCGGGTCGTCCTTGCCGGCATGCCGGGGAATGCAGGCTCCCTTCCAATCAACAGCAGCTTCCTGACGTTTGCCGAGCAGGCCGCCTGTCTCGTGATTCCGGAAACGAACGGTGAGAGTTCGGCCAGCGCCTTCGGAATACGGCTGGGAGACCGGGCTACAGGGATACCGCTGCATGTGGACGTCTCGGATGAACCGCTAAAGAAGGGTTTGATCACCAACCGGAACAAATTCATTCTGGGGCCCAGCGGAAGCGGCAAGTCGTATTTCATGAACCTGATGCTCCGATGTTATCATGAAGCGAGGGCGCATGTCCTGGTGCTGGATATCGGAGGCAGCTACCAAACCTTGTGCACGTTGTTGAGGGGACGCTATTTTGTCTATAGCGAAGACAGACCTATCCAGTTCAATCCCTTCCTTCTCGGCAAAGGCGAGACGCTGGACACAGAGAAAAAGGAGAGTCTGAAGGCATTGCTCGTAGTGCTATGGAAAATGGGTAATGAGCCTTTGCTTCGCAGTGAATATGTCGCGCTGTCCCATTTGTTGGATGGGTATTATGGCTGGTTGTCCGAGCACCCGGAGGTTTTCCCCTGCATGGACACGCTATATGAATGGCTCACGGAACAGCATATTCCCCGTCTGAACAGCGAGGGCATCCGCGAGAAGGACTTCGACTGGAAGAATTTCCTGTACGTGTTGAGACCCTATTACCGGGGCGGCGAATATGACTGTCTCTTGAACGCGCGGGAACAGATGAACCTCCTGCAAGAGCCTTTTATCGTGGTGGAACTGGATGCGATCAAGGACCATGTTACGTTGTTTCCTGTCGTGACAATCCTGATCATGGAACTGTTCATCTCGAAAATGCGTAAGCTGAAAGGCCTGCGGAAGGTGATCGTCCTGGAGGAAGCATGGAAGGCTATCGCGAGAGAGGGCATGAGCGAGTATATTAAATATCTATATAAGACGGTGCGCAAATTCTTTGGTGAGGCCATTGTCGTGACGCAGGACCTGGAGGATATCACAGGAAATGCCGTTGTAAAAAACTCCATCATCAACAACGCGGATACCAAGATACTACTGGACCAAAGCAAATTCGCCAACAGATTTGATACCATACAGGAGACACTTGGGCTGACCGAAAATGACAAGGCGATGATCCTTTCGATGAACCGGGCCAACGATCCCACCTATCAGTATAAAGAGGTATTCATATCCATGGGAACCAGCCATTCCAGGGTGTACCGGGTTGAAGTGTCGCTGGAGGAACATTTGGTATACACCACTGAGGAGACACAGCGGGTGAAGGTCAATGAGTATGCCCGGCGTAATAAGGGGTTGTGGAAAGGGATAGTGGCTTTGGCGGCCGATATGCGATCGGGGACGGTGAAATTTTTTATGATTGCAGCCCTGGCTGCGGTGTTCCTATTGGTCCCGAGCGGGCATGCCTCGGCGCAGATCGATATTATCGGAGATGTAATCAAGGAAGTGCTGGAGCAGGCAGACCTGAAGATCCAGGAATTACAGACGCAGACCTTGTATTTGCAGAATGCGGAAAAGAACCTGGAGAATACGATGACCGGCGGATTGCTGGATGATATCACGGGCTGGGTGCAACAACAGGAGGACTTGTATAGTGGGTATTACAACGAGCTGTGGCAGGTGAAGACGGCGTTGTCGGGCTTTTCGAGGGTGAGCAGTCTGATTGCGCGTCAGGCTCAATTGGTGCGCGATTATGAGCGGGTCACAGCGGCGGTGCGAGCGGACCCTCATTTCAGTGCGGATGAAGTTGCGCATATCCTCCATGTATATGGCGGCATTCTGGATGAAAGTGTGAAGAATGTGGGGCAGTTGTCGATGGTGTTGGAAGGCTTTGTGACGCAGATGGAAGATGCGGGAAGATTGCAGGCAATCGACGATGTGTCCGCGGGCATCGATCGGAACTATGCCGATCTGCGGGAGTATACGCAACAGAACACGCTGATCAGCCTGCAACGGGCAAGGGACGAAAGGGACATTGCGACGATCAAGGCATTGTATGGGGTTCCATAATACTTTTTATATGAAACGACTATTCATTATTGCGCTTTGCGGGGCGTTTTGGCGCGAGGGGCGTGCTCAATCGCTGGCTGTGGAGCTCGAACAATTGGCGGCCTTGCGGACGCTGCGACATAGCATCCAACAGGGGTACCAGGTGGCAAAGGGCGGATTGCAGGCGATCGGCGATATCCGGGACGCCGAATACCAGCTGCACAGCAACTATTTCCGGAGTCTTTACACAGTAAAAAAGATTTTTTATGCTGAAAGTAATCTATCTAATGGCGCTCTGCCTGACAACAATGTCGGGCCGGCCGCAGACAATAGCCGATCTGGCCGAACAGCTGGCTCTCGATGGCGAAAAATTGACTTCGCTGAAATCGACCCTCCAGGACATGTACCAGGGTTACGAGACGCTGCAACAGGGTTATAGCCGCATCCGGAACATCGCGCGTGACAATTTCAACCTTCACCAGGCCTTTCTGGATGCACTGTGGGTCTTATCGCCTGCGGTGCGCGACGATCCGAGGCTCGAGGCCATCCTCAACACGGAATACCGGATTGTTGCAGAATACAAGGCGGGGATGGCGCGTATCGGCAGCAGCACTGTTTTCAGTGTGCAGGAACTAAGTTATCTGACCGGTGTCTTTTCTGCGATCCTGCAAAAAAGTACGGAGGCGATCGAGGAGTTGACCATGGTGACCACGGACAATGAGCTGCGGATGTCGGACGACCAACGATTGCAGGCGCTGGACCGCATCGATGCCGAGACGAAGAATGAATTGAGGGTACTGGAATCGCTGGATAATGAGGTAACTATCGAATCTGCCCGGAGAGTAAAGGAGGCCAATGACATTCAAACTTTAAAATCACTGTATGGCATTCCTAATTGACATCCCCAGCGACATCGGCGGTCTGCAAACAGTGTTGACGAACGTGTACAATACCATGATCGTGCATTGCAGCGAGCTGATCGGCATCAGCAGCGCGCTGGCGGCATTCGGTACACTGTGGTATGTCGCCACGCATATCTGGATGCGGCTTTCGAAGGCAGAACCGGTGGAAATCGAACCGTTGTACCGGCCTCTCGCCATCGGGATCGCTATTACGCTGTTCCCCTATGTCATCGCACTGATCAATGGCGTAATGCAGCCTACGGTCACCGGGACGGCGGCCATCGTGAACAATGCCAACCAAGGCGTAGCGACGCTGTTGCAACAGCGCGAGGAAGTCTTGCAGCAATCGAGCGAATGGCAGATGTATGTGAACTCGGGCGGCAGCGGAGATCTCGGGAAATGGGAAGAGCTGAGCGGGGAGGCGGACTCGGGTTTTCTGTCGGGAGTGAGCAACCGGGTGAAGTTTGAAATGGCGAAGGCGTCCTATAACATGCGGAGCTCGATCAAGGTCTGGCTTTCGGAGACGCTGCAATTGCTTTACGAGGCGGCGGCATTGTCGATCAATACGGTCAGGACGTTTTATATGATCATCCTCGCCATCCTGGGGCCGATGGCATTCGCTTTTTCTGTTTATCCGGGTCTGCAAGCCAGCCTGGGACAATGGTTCAGCCGGTATCTGCACGTCTATCTGTGGCTACCGGTGACCAATATCTTCGGATCGCTGCTGGCGCAGATACAACAGGAAATGATCCGGCTGGATATTGCGCAATTGGGATCGACCGGACAGACGACCTTCAGCCCCACCGACTCGGCGTATATCATTTTCCTGATCATGGGCATTGTGGGTTATATCACGGTGCCGTCGGTCACACATTACATCGTCCGCAGCGCAGGGTTAGGAGCCAGGCTCTGGCGGGATAGATTAACCTAAAAAGAGACTATTATGTTTCCCAAGATTAGAAACCTCGAAGCCGCTTTTCAATATGTGCGGCTGTTCACGGTCCTGGTAATTGCGGGCGCGCTCGGTCTAAGCGCCTGGACGGTGTGGCTCTCCCAGCGAGCTATCGCGCGGGTACAGGACCGGATCTATATCCTTTCCTCCGGAAAGGCGCTGGAAGCGGTGGCTGGTGACCGCAAGGAAAACCTGCCGGTAGAAGCGCGGGATCATATCCGCAGCTTCCATGAATACTTTTTTACGCTGGACCCGGATGAGAAGGTGATCAATTCGAACATTACGCGGGCGCTTTATCTGGCGGACGGCTCGGCCCGCCGGCAGTACGAAACCCTGAAGGAAAACGGGTACTATTCCGGGATCATTTCGGGTAATATCAGCCAGCAGATAAATATCGACAGCATTGTGCTGGATATGCATGGCTACCCTATGTATTTCCGGTGTTATGCGACCGAAAGGATCATCCGGCCTACGAGCCTGGTCACGCGGAGCCTGGTGACCGAAGGCTGGCTGCGCAATACCGGCCGGTCGGACAATGACCCGCATGGGTTCCTGATCGAAAAATGGAACATATTAGATAACCGCGATCTCAAAGTCGAGAGACGCTAAAATCAATTTTTTATGACAGTCAATAAACAAAAACGGAGATTCCTGCTGGTGATGCCGGCAGTGGTAATGGTCTTTCTGTGCGTGGTCTTTTATCTGCTGGGCGGGGGGCGCGGAGGGGTCAGGCCGATTGGCGCAGCGGCGATGGGATTGAATACGCAGCTGCCGAAACCCAAATTCGATCCGCGTCAGGCTTTTTTGGACAAGATGAAGGCGTATGCAGAGGCGGACAGGGACTCGATGCGGAGGGCGCAATATGAGCGGCAGGACCCGTACCGGAAGGTGGATACGATAGGGGCAAGAAAATACGGTGGGTCTTCCGTGACCGGGCGGCGGGGGTATGGTGGCAGAGGGTCCAGCAGGTCGGGCGGGGACGGGGCGCCGGTCCCGGCTGGGGATCAAAAAGCGGATGAATTGCTGCGGCAGCTGGATCAACTCCAGAGATCGATACACCAACCTGCGGGGTCGCGGCGGTCGACGGAGGTTCAGAATGATAGGGAATGGGCCGGGCCGCGGGTTACTGAACGAGTGGCGGGCCTTGGGGAAGAGGCTGTGGCCGATCCAAAGATGGAGGAGCTGAATCGTATGTTGGATAAAGTGATCCGGATACAGCATCCGGAGGAGGCGAAGGTTTTGGCCACCCCGGCTATGCGACGGTTGTCCGATGAAGTGGTGCCCGCGGATTCTGGGGTCAATACGATTTCCGCCATGGTACCCGAGGACGAAGTGCTGACAGCAGGATCGACGCTGGCATTGCGGATCACCGACCCGATCCGTGTGAATGGCCGGGTGCTGCCGGCGGGGCAGCTGGTGTATGGAACGGTGACTATCCAGAATGACCGGTTGTCTATGCATATCGGCTCGCTGCGAGACGATCGGAACCTGTATTCTACCGAACTGGAGGTGTATGACCTGGACGGGCTGGCGGGTATCCATATTCCTGGCATGCTGGGCAGGGACGTGGCGAAACAATCGGCCGATCAGGGAGTGAGCTCGCTGAATGTGCTGAATATGGACCCTTCGTTGGCGGCGCAAGCAGCCGCTGCGGGGATACAGACGGTGAAATCGTTTGTCGGCCATAAAGTGCGGCAGGTGCGGGTATCGGTCAGGGCGGGGTACCGGGTGCTCCTACGTCCGGCGCGACCGGACGGTGCGATGCACGGTGGGAAGTCTGTGGATTCAGAAAAAAAACGGCCGCCCGGCTTCGTTCCGGGTGGCCCTATTATCGAACGCTGCCGGTCTGAAGGGATGGAATTGTCGCTGCGGGCAATCTGCCTGGAGGACAGCTGTCTGTGGTTTGGACTGGAATGGATGAACCGTTCGCCCATACCGTATGCGCCGGCTTATTCCCGATGGTATGTGCGGGATAGGCGGGTATTCCGGAGGACGGCCATGCAGGAATGGCAGCTGACGCCATTGGCGGCCCCCGATGTGGGGGATCTGGGAGGGGACTCTGTGCGATATGGCTGGTTCGGCTTCAGGCCCTTTATCCTGGCGAAGGACAAAGAGCTGGTGGTTGAGGTAGGGGAGAAGGGCGGCGGGAGGGTGTTGCAGCTGGTGATCGATCATCGTGAACTTTTAAAGGCAAAAAACTATGGCAGGGAAACAGAACCGTGACAGGAGGCTGCGGCTGTATTATACGCGGGAAGAATATGAGCAGATGAAGGAATTGGCAGCGAAGTCGAACCATCGGACGATGAGCGGGTATGTTCGGCAGATCTCGTTGCAGAAACCGGTGATCGTTGCCGTGCGGAACAGGAGCTTCGACTTCTTTATCGACGAAATGATCGTGCTGCGCAAAGAGATGGGAGCGATAAGGGAATCGGCCTGGCTTAGTCCGCAGCAAAAGGAACGGCTGATCGCGATCCAGGAAGAGATCAGGAATCTCATTAACAAAATTGCAGAATCATGCACGCCAAAATTAGTTTAGGAAGGAGTATTGGCCGGGTGCTGCTCTACCACGAGTTGAAATTGAAGAAAGGGCAGGCTGAGGTCCTGGCGGCTGGAAACTTTTTGAAAGAAGTAAAGGAATTGACCTATCGCGACAAATTGTACCAGTTGGAGCGGCTGGCGTCAGTGAACGAGCGGGCAGATAAGAAGGTGCTGCAGGTGTTCCTCTCGTTTGGAAAGGGAGAACATATAAGCAATGCGCAAATGGAGGCGGTGGGCAGGGACTATCTACAGGCTATTGGATTCGGCGGGCAGCCCTGGTTGATCTACCGGCATAACGATACGTTGCATCCGCATGCTCACCTGGTCAGCACTACGATCGGAGCGGATGGGAAGTCGATCCAACTGAGGAAGGCTGATTTTTATGAATCGCGTGCGCTGACGCATGCGCTGGAGAAGAAGTATGGATTGGAGGAAGCCAGCTGGAAGGAAGAATACGAGCAGAAGAGCCGTCAACGGCTGGGACGGATCAAGGAGGGGGAAGACTCGATCTACCCTTCGATGAAGCTGATCCTCGACAGGGTGCTTCCGGAATACCGCTACACTTCGCTGGACGAATTGAATGCGGTACTCGGTCTGTATAATGTTCAGGCGTGCCGGGGGAAGGAAGACCCCGAAGGGTCTCATCAGCGAGGGTTGTATTATCGTGTGCTCGGGGATGACGGCCGGCCTACGAGCCATTATTTCCGGGCGGGGGCATTCGGAACTCATCCGGGCGTGGGGTACCTCGAGGGCCGTTTTGCTGTGAACCGGATAGAAGAGACGGAGCACCGGCGGCGGCTGACGGGAATCATCGATTATTCGTTGGTCGGTGAGGGGATCAGCCAGGCTGCGTTCGACCGGGAACTGGCCTCGCAGCAGATCAGCGTGGTGCGGGCTGACCGTGAAGGCGGGCCGGGCATATGGTATGTGGACCACCTGGCGAAGGAAGTATATTCCGGCAGGCGGCTGGGCGAGCGATATTCCGCGGAGGCCATCGGGAAGCGGTGTCTGCCGGAGGAAATCTACCAGGAGCGGCAGGCACAGGCGCAGGAACTAAGGGAAAGCCGGAGGCAGACCCATTCATTAAGACTTTAAACCAACTTTTTTTATGCAAACTTCGAATACGAACAAAAGGGTGCGGGACATGGCGTTCGCGAGTCTATCGATCGGTGCCGGACTGCTGGCGTTGCATTTTTATTATAACGATTATGCCTTCTTCGACCGGTGGGGCTGGTCATCGAAGCTGACCGACCGGTTGGTGTATAATTTCAGCAGGACCGGATGGCTGGATGGCATGCGCGCATGGGTGGCGATCTTTTTCTTCTTCGGGATATATTTCGGCTATCGCTGCCTATTGCGAAAGCGCATTGGCCGAGGGCCGGCATTCGGACAGGGTAAGGAGGGTTTCCCGCAAGAGACGCGACTGATAAAGGGTGAATTCTCGTTGCATCTGCCGGCGCAATACAAATTACAGGGGGTGACAATCGGCAGCTGGGTCAACTTCATCAATCCGCGACGCGGAATCTTCATCGTCGGCTCGCCGGGATCGGGGAAATCGCGGTTCATCATCGAACCATTGATCCGGCAGGTGGTGGAACAGGGGCAGGCCCTGTTCGTGTATGACTTCAAATACCCGACGCTGACGCGGCAGGTATATGGGCACTTTTTGGCTAACCGGGCGAAGTACCCGGCGACGGCGGGTTTTTACTGTATACAATTCAATGACCTGTCGCGGAGTCACCGGTGCAATGTGCTCGAGCCGACCACGTTGCGGTCGTTGTCGGATGCGCTGGGAGTGGCGCGTACATTACTGCTGAGCATGAACAAGACCTGGGTCCAGCGTCAGGGAGATTTCTTTGTGGACTCGCCGATCAATTTTCTCGCCGCGCTGATCTGGTTCCTTCGAAAATATAACAAGGGCTGTTATTGTACGTTGCCGCACGCCATAGAGCTGGCGCAGATACCGTATGAGAAGCTGTTCCCGCTTTTGAAGACGCAGCCTGAAATCGCCACATTGGTACAGCCCTTCGCGGAAGCGTGGCAGAACAAGACCTTCGAAATGCTGGACAGCCAGATCTCGTCTGCGCGGATCCCGCTGGCGAGGCTGGCAACGCCCGAGATGTATTATATCCTTTCCGGGAACGACCTATCGCTCCGGATCAACGACCCCGACGCGCCGAAAGTGCTATGCCTGGGCGGCAGCCCCGCGGACCGGGAAGCGCTGGGGCCGGTGTTGTCGTTGTATATCGACCGGCTGAACCAATTGTGCAATGAAGCGGGGCGGAGGCCGTGCGCTATCGTGTGTGATGAGTTTGCGACGGTGCGGGCGTACAGTATGGCGACCACGATCGGGACGGGCAGGGCGCACTATATCACGCCTATCATCGCGGTGCAGGACCTGTCGCAACTGAGGACCCTTTATACGAGGGATGAGGCGGACCTGTTCCTGAATATAACCGGCAACCTGTTATGCGGGCAGGTGAGCGGGGAGACGGCACGATGGGTAAGCGAGCGGTTCCCCAGGATACAGCGGGAGAAAGAAAGCGTGATCAACTCGGAGCAGGGGACCTCTGTCAGTACGACCCTGCAGTGGGAGCCGACGGCGACGCAGTCGACGATTGCGGGGTTGTCGTCGGGGGAATTTGTCGGCGTGCTGGCGGATGACCCCGATCAACAGATGGAACTGAAGTTTTTTCATGGACATTTAGTGAGGAAGGACCCGGGTGTTGAGCCGCGGGCTGTATTGCCGGTAGTGCGGCAGGTGAGTGAGGAGGAGGTGAAAAGGAATCTTTGGAAGATAAGGAATGATATCGTGGGGATGGTGGCGGAGGAGGTGGGGCGGGGGAGGGTGGTGGGGTGAAACCATTTTCTCAAATAATGGGCCTATATTTAGCGGCATATCTTTACATTAGATCTTAAAAGATTTGACAAATGTCCTATCAAGACTTCATTCCGCCGGATATTGCCGAGCTCTATGAAATTTATAATTATAAAAGTGCTGCAGAAATTTTGGCGACCGGGTCGCCTGAAGAGTTCGATGACCTGATAAATGGTCTGCGGAGTTTTAGGATAACCTTGGATGATATTCGCAAGCCTGGGGGTAATGAGTCTGACATCCCTAAGAAGATTAGCACGATATTTAGAGAAAAGGGTTGGATGGAAACGAGAATAAAAGGAGACCTTGAAATTACAAAAGTCACCAGTGCACCAAGGAGGACCAGGTTTGATGAAGAGGCAGATGAAAATGAGGTCGAATCGGAATCAGAGACATTGGACAAAATCGAGGAGCTGAAACACAAGGAAGGTCATGTAGAAAAAATTACGCGCGCAAACTTTCTTGATGGACATAAGGTGGATTACGTAAAAAAGAGAGTAGCCTTTGATCTTGAATGGAACAGCAAGGATCAGACATTTGACAGGGATCTGTATGCGTTCCGAGCTTTCTACGAATGCGATCTGATTGACGCCGCTGTACTGATGACGCGTAGTGAGAGCCTAAACCCGGTATTTGAAAAACTTGGACCTGAGCTGGATAAAGATGGAAAGCCGAAGTTAACGAAAAATGGCAAGGAAAAGCTCCTAAAGGCGAAATATGGGGCGAGCACCACCTGGATAGGGAAATTGATATATCGCATTGTAGCGGGAAGAAACGGAGGTTGTCCCATACTTGTATTAGGCATTACACCGAAGCTGATTAGCGACTTGGAAAGACTGAGGTGAGGTTTTCTAAAAAAATTGCAGGCATCTATGTAAATGCATTACTTTTACTAAATAATTTGACATTCATAGCTATTTTTCAAATTAAATATATGTGTGAAAAAACGGCTGCCGAGGACTTTTTGGATTTTGTTGGGGATCGAAAATTTGCAACGATCGTTGCCGATCCGCCGTGGCAATTTCAAAATCGTACGGGGAAAATGGCCCCGGAACACAAAAGACTATCGCGCTATCCAACATTGGATCTTCAGGCGATTAAGGATATTCCCATTCAAGTTGCGGCAGAAGAGCGGGCTCATCTTTACTTATGGGTGCCAAATGCATTGCTCGCCGACGGCCTGGCGGTAATGGACGCCTGGGGATTCACCTATAAAAGCAATTTGATTTGGTATAAAATTCGTAAAGACGGAGGCCCCGATGGGAGAGGAGTAGGCTTCTATTTTCGGAATGTAACTGAAATTATCTTATTTGGGGTCCGGGGCAAGAATGCCAGAACGCTTCAAAGAGGCAGGTCTCAACCCAACATCATTACGACCAGAAAACGAGAGCATAGTCGCAAGCCAGACGAGCAATACGAGATTTTCGAGGAATGCAGCTGGGGACCGTATTTAGAACTTTTTTCGCGAGGTAATCGCCCTGGGTGGACTTGCTGGGGAAATCAAGCCGATGATTACAATATATCCTGGGAGACATACAAGAATCACTCTCAGGCTTCTGCTGAACGACAGGCTAGAATATTAAATATTAATCCGAAACTGAAAAAAACGGCAAAATAATGAAAATGGTGAAGGGCCGGGAAAACCCGGCCCTTGCTGTAACCTGGAACTAGAACCATGCAGATTATTCTACAAAATGACTTTCTTCGCGATTGACCACTGGGCGCCGTCGGTAACCTGTACCACATAGAGCCCGGTGTTGGCGGTGGCGATATTGAGGTCGATGCGGGCGGTGGACTCGAATGACTGCTGTTGGAGGACCTGGCCGCCGATCGTGATCACGCGTACGATAAGACGGCTGCCGGATGCATTCTGTGCGAAGACCGACACCGTCCTGCCGCTGGCGACGATCGTAGCCTGCGCAGTTGCAGTAGTGGCGGCGCCGACCTGCACGACCTTGCTATAACCGTAGTTGCCATCGAAGTCCACCTGGCGGATACGGTACTGGGTCTGGGCGGCAGGTGCGGCTTCATCGGTATACGTATAGCTATCGGTCGAAGAGTTGGTGTCCGCGGCGACATTGCCGATCGTTTCCCAATCCGAACCATCGGTGCTGCGCTCTACTTCAAAATGACTGTTATTCTTTTCGTTTGCCGTATTCCAGACCAGCCGTACCGTTCCATTGCCGCGGTCGGCGGAAAAGGAGATAAAAGAAACGGGCAGTATTACCATAGTAAAGCCGGAGGGCGAAGAGCCGGTAGTGGCTGTGGCCCCGGTAGGGCCGGTAATGGTATTGTCGTTTTTGCCGTCATATTTGGTGACGCCATTGATGGTAAGCAATTCATTAGGGGTAGGGTGCGTCGCAGTCAGCGTACCGCCGGCCAGGATAATGACCTCCGAAGCGGCATCCAGCGCCAGCGTATTATTTTGACTGAAATCGAGCGTGCCTGCTATGGTGATATAAACATTGTTCAGGGTGGACGAGCTGTTGAATACGATCATAGAACCGGCCGGTATAACGACCGAGTCGTTATCCTGGGGGATCCGGTTAAGGCTCCAGGTGGCGGCGGCGGACCAGTTGCCGCCATTAAATATGGCCGTGTTAAGGGTACGGGGGCCGGCGATAAGACCGGTAGAGATCAGGGTCAGAAGCAGCAGGGTGCAGAGTTTCGTTTTCATGGTTCCAGGATTAAGTGGATCAACCATAAAAGACAAGCGGCATACCAGAGATTGCAGCCGTGCCAAAAGTCCGGGAACAGCCGTGCAACCGACTTAGGAATAGAAGGTTATCCATCCATCAATCGGTGCCTTCCCAATGCGGAAGACCCTGGGGTCTTTAGGAATTTTTCCGACTATTGGACGAAAAGCTCATTTTGGGACGCCGGGTAGCAGGCCCAACCGCAGATCGGGCCGTCACTCATCCCCCTGCGCGATCAGTTCGTCGAGGCGCTGATAGGCATGGTCGGAGATGAAAGAAACACGGAACCTGCCGTCTTCGTCATAATAATAGGTGCCGCGGTTGCGCGAGAATTTGATGGGCGCGCCCATTTCCTTAAGGATCTTCAGGTAATCGTACAGGCTGCGTTCGGAGATGCCGATCTTTTGGGCACAGTTCGCCGGAGTGCCGGTACTTTTGAGGTGGATGAGATAATCAAGGCGGATGAGTCGATGCAATAACGACTTCATAGCATAAGGTTTTAGCCTTTAAAGCTGGTTAACTAATAGGTTAAATTGCTGCTAACCGAGTGGAGAAGGATGTAGAGTTGTATTCCGACAGATAGGGTCGCGTGGGTGAATTTCCCGTGGTATTTCCTCTAAGATACAGCGGGGAGACTGCGCAAACAAATTTTGTTGGTTTACTAAAAGCAGAGTGCACAGCTTCGGATGTCTCGATCGGCTATTCGGCAGCGGCCTGTGCGAGTTTTTCGGCATCGGTTTGGCCAGCGAATACTTTTTTACTCGTCTTCCATGATGCCGTTAGCCTTCAGAGAGTATACGTTTCTTTTGTAAGAACTTTGTCAAATTTGTAACCCAGTGAATGAGGGATAAAATCTGCAGGTGTACTGGGTTAGATTTCGATCGATCTAATGTCGGTCAAAGTGGCAGCTCCTTTGCAAGCATAGAACCATTCGGCAGCTATTCGGCTATAGCGCGGGCGATTTCCTGAGCCGTCGTTTGAAAGGGGAAAACCTCCTTTAATCGTCTATGAGAGTCAAATATTGCTGCGTACGGTATATGCCGGATTTTGAAGTATTTGGCAAATGCAAATGTCTCGTCTCTGCCCATCACAATATTTGGATAATTTTGGAGCCGGAAATAGCGATAAAAAATTTTCATTTCCGAGAATGGGTCGGAAGTGACGTAATATATTCTTATGTTTCCTAGCAGGGCCATGTGTTGCAGAATATCCTTTGTTTCAGCCTGGCAATGCTTGCAAGTTGGTGAAAACTCAAAAATGACGAACGGTTGGCCATCGGAGATGGTTTTCGTGTCAAACCGACTGAGGCTATCGGGTAATAGAATGTTGAAGGAGGGTAAAAGGCGACCTTCCATTCCTGTTTTGACTTTTGGCGGCGTTGAAAATGCAGTAAAAATCGTCCAGCCAATCAACAGAAAAAGCAAGAGTGCGGAACTGCTTGTCAGCCATTTAAACTTATGGGATGGTTCATGCTGCCGGATGACCAAGATGCCCAAAATGCTGAGAACTACGCAAGCGGAATTAAACACAATGTGTTGTTTTGGCGTAAGTTCTTCAATGATGCCGCCACAGCTACAAGACAAGTGATTGTCCATAAAGAAAATTACCAGAACGTAAATGGTAAACAAGGACATTATGCCAAGGGTACCGTAAAGCGCCCCCAGTCGGAATGCCGGGATAAAAAGCGCGATTGCTAGGAGCATTTCAGCGATCGGGAGGCCCCAGGAAAACATACCGGCCATGGAGCCTATTAGCGGCGAAGACATTAACTGTTCCTTGAAAAGTTGCGTCTCCATCAGTTTGGCAACTCCAGTGTACAAAAAGAGAAGAATGAAAAAGTAAGTGACACTGTCGGCAATAAGAGTTCGTTTCATATCCCAATTTAGCCGTTTCATCATTCTCGAAAAGGATAAACAGTGGTCTGAAAGGAGGCATAACCGAGCTTGTTTAACTAAGCCGCTAGCCAAGGCTAAATGGTTAACGAAACTGACGATATTAGAGGTAACCACTCGATAATAGGAGGTTCTTCATCGTTAGAACTGTGTCCAGAAGATGGATTCAAACAGAAGACCGCGTAAGAGAAGGTTTAAGCCCATAACTTATGGCCTCTTGCTAATCAAACGGTTATATATTATTGGCATGATTTCAACGCCAAAGAGACTAGCCCAGGGATAGTGAATTAATGTGACTTCCAATGTAAATAAAAACTGTGCTTAAAATAGTAGTTAAATTCTCCCTTGCCGCGTTGTAGAAAACGGTAGCCTACCGTACCGGCGGCTCAAACTTGGTCTTTAAACTAGCCGCCGGCAACGCAAAGTCCTTCACAGCAACCTTATTCAAGAGTCGAATTCCGGCTTAAGAAATTTAATCTTCTTAATCATTCAGGAAGAACAAAAGTGCAAGCGTTGCAGATTTACTTAAGCTATTAAAGCTCGCCGCCGTTAAACCTGCCTTAATCGACTCGTTCAAGTCCTATCAACGTAATTGTAGTACCTCTATAAAAAAATTTGCAAAAATAGGTTCATGATTAGTATGTTCACTTGTGAGCTAAGTCGGGGTCTGAAAGTTAAAGCAATTTCGTATCGAGCATGGGCAGTCTGGCTGGCTGTGTTCCTATTCATAAGCATGTCCGAACAGTTAAGGGCTGAAAGGTACTCACCGCTTGTCAGTTTTAGCGGCCATAATGTATCTCTCCAAACAGTTTTCACAAGCTTTGAGAAGCAAACGGGAATGGCTTTCTTCTATAACTTCTCCCTATTAAAAGGATCAAAGCCAATAACAGCAGAATTTAAGAATGTACCGTTAGAAGACGCGCTTAAGCAGGTGCTAAAAAGTGAGGATTTGGATTTCTATTTTTCCGGGAAGACAATATTTATTATTAGGAAACGGCATTCCTCTCAGGCAATGAAGGCTGTTTTATCTTCAACTTCGGATCGAGGTTATAACGCAGTCGATGTGCAAGGGGAGGTAAGAAACCACGAAGGAGAAGCGCTGGCTGGTGCAACTGTATCAGTTAAAGACGGGAATAACATCACTCAGACGGATGATAAGGGAATTTTCAAATTGCAGCAAATTCCGCCCGGAGCAATATTGGAGGTGACTTATCAAGGTTATCTAAAAAAAGAGGTTCAAGTTTTTGAAAATGGCGAGGTTGATGTAGAAATGGAACTGGCAAAGAACAGGCTCGATGAAGTTCAGGTGATAGCCTATGGCAGTACCACTCAAAGATTGAATACTGGGGATGTTGTCACTATTAAGTCGTCAGACATCGAGAATCAGCCGGTATCTGACCCAATTTTGGCTCTGGAGGGACGAATACCTGGGGCGTTTATTAGCCAAAATAACGGCCTTCCAGGTGGCGCCAGCACGGTTCAGGTGCAGATAAGAGGGGACAACAGTTTGATTCACTCAGGAGACCCTTTGTATATTATCGATGGCGTACCTTATGCTTCTCAGACACCGCCTTCTGGCAGCTTTGGTCCAATTATGGGAAACTCCTCTGGTAATCCTTTCAACTTTCTGAATCCTTCCGATATCGAGTCTATCAGTGTATTAAAGGATGCTGACGCTACGGCGATTTATGGATCCCGTGGGGCGAATGGCGTAATTATAATAACCACTAAAAAAGGCGGCCAAACAAATGCAAAATTGGATGTTAATTTGCAAACGGGATTTGGGGAAGTGGCGCATAAAATGAAATTGCTAAGCCTTCGCGAATATTTGGATATGCGCTATGAGGCTTTCAAAAATGATGGCCTTGCCCCGAATCCAAATACCGATTACGATTTGACACTTTGGGACACGACAAGAAGCACCGATTGGCAAAAGGAGCTAATCGGCGGCAAGGCGCAATACAGCGACATCGAGGCCTCTTTTTCGGGAGGCAACACCGCCACCCAATTTCTTGTTGGCAGCGGATATCATAAGGAGACAACAGTATTTCCAGGTAATTGGAATGACCGTAAAGGGTCGGTCCATTTTAGCGTAAACAATACCAGCCTTTCGGGCAAACTCAAACTATTTCTATCGGCAAATTACATAATAGACAATAACGCATTGGGAGGTTTTGATCTAACGCAAACGGTTATGAGTCTTCCTCCTGACGCACCAACGCTGTTCAATGCGGATGGCACTTTCAATTGGGCGCCGAATTTCCAGGGAGTCAGTAGTTGGCCGTATGGCACAAACCCAATGGCGGTAATAGCACAAACTAATAAGCTTAAGACTGATAATTTGATTGCTAACGCAGTAATAAGCTATCAATTCATGCGTGGTATCGAGTTTAAGACATCCCTTGGATACAATCTTTTGCAAAGTAATGGCAATATCGAACTACCTTTTGCGGCGCTGGACCCTTCGACATGGTCATATAGGCAACGAGAGTCAAGGTTTTCGGATAACCAAGTCGAATCTTCAATTATTGAACCACAGATTTGCTACACCGGAAAACTTGTCGGTGGCATATTAACCGCGCTGCTAGGCACCACGATCGAAGAAAATTTGACTAAGGGGCAGGTATGGGATGCGTCCGGTTTTAGCAGTGATCTCGTTATGTCAAACATTTTGGCGGCGAGCAACATTAAGGCCCTGCAAAACACGTATGCGCTTTATAAGTACAATGCCATATTTGGCCGTGCAAGTTATAATTGGCGCGGTAGGTATCTTTGCAATTTCGTGGTTAGAAGGGATGGCAGTAGTCGTTTTGGACCCGATAATCGGTTTGCCGACTTTTACTCAGTTGGCGTTGGATGGATTTTTTCAAAATCGACCTTATTGCAAGAGGCTTTCCCGACTTTGAGCTACGGGAAAATGCGGTTAAGTTATGGTATTACAGGAAACGATCAAATCGGCGACTACTCTTATTTGGATCTATACAGTCCTTTGTCGGGTATCGGCGCGCCATATCAAGGCGTGACAGGGATCAGACCATATAACCTCTACACGCCAAATCTGAAGTGGGAGATTACCAAAAAGTTTGAAATAGGGCTCGAGACTGGTTTTTTTAAGGATAGATTGCTGTTTAATTTTAGTTACTATTTCAATACGTCATCAAATCAACTTGCTCCATATTTGCTTCCGAGTTTTGTCGGGTTTACGGCAGTCCAGGAAAACCTTCCAGCAATACTGCAGAACCGTGGTATGGAGTTTGACTTATCTACAGTCAACATCAAGACCAAGTCTTTTAGGTGGTCCACTTCGTTCAATGTTTCTCGAAATGTCAATGAGTTAACTCGTATTGCAAAGGGGATGAGCGGGAATTATCTTTTGCTGTTGGGCAAGCCGTTGAATGATGTTTTGTTGTATCACTTTGCGGGTGTCGACCCCATTACCGGAGTTAATCAGTTTCTCGATGAACATGGAGACCGGGTATACCAGCCTAATTCTTCCACAGATAGAACCGTGCTGCTTAATTTTAATCCGAGATTTTATGGCGGCCTGGATAATAGGTTTGCTTATAAGGGAATCGAGCTTGGTTTCCTTTTGCAGTTTGTACAGCATAACGGATCAACGTTCCCTTATTTCGGCCTGCCGGGCTTTGGATTTAATGAGCCAGTTTCCGTTCTTAATCGGTGGCGACATGCAGGTGATGTAAGCAATTTTCAAAAATTCAGCCAAAATGGCAGCTTGGTGAGCAGCTTTACTTACGAGCAAGTTAGTGATCAAAATTATGGAGATGCATCTTTTGTACGTTTGAAGAATCTTTCTATTTCGTATTCGTTGTCCGAGAATATCTTGCGGCGTCTGCACTTACAAAATACGCAGGTTTATGTTCATGCACAAAATTTAATGACTTTTACGCACTATGGTTCGCTTGATCCAGAATCGCTGAGTATAACTGCCGTTCCTCCATTGCGGGTTGTCACTTTCGGAATTAAAGCCGCCATTCGTTAAACGCTAAATGTAAATAGGTGAAATCAAATGCGATCTATATAGCTTTAGTGGCAGCAATATTGCAGTTAGCCTGCAAAAAATTGGTGCAAGTTCCGCCGCCGGGTACCCAACTGACAAGTGATAACGTTTATGCAACTAACGCAACTGCTACATCTGTCTTGACGGGAATATATACAGTACTGCCCGCGAGTAGCATGCAGATCGGTTCGACCATTGACGCCATTTCTCTCGTTTCGGCACTTTCGGCAGACGAATTGATACTTGATGGCGGGGCAGCTAATGGTAATGCCTTACTGGTTCAATTCTACAGAAACGCCCTTACGCCTGGTTTGGCAACAGCCAGTTCGAGTACAATTTGGAGCGACATTTATTCAGACATTTACATCGCCAACGTCGCGATCGAACGCCTAGGTATTTCTACGGGACTGACTTTCGCGGTAAGACAACAATTGACGGGTGAAGCGAAATTTTTAAGGGCATTTTTTTATTTTTATTTATTGAATTTGTATGGCAACGTTCCGCTAGTAACAAAAAGTAATTATGCAGGTAACGCTTTCGCCCCTGTAGCCTCAGCGGGACTGGTTTATAATCAGATTATTTCGGATCTGTCAGATGCGCAAAAATTATTGACGGATAATTATGTTGGCCCAGACGCGTTGAGTAGTACTTCAGAAAGGGTCCGGCCAAATAGGTGGGCCGCTAAAGCGCTTCTGTCAAGGGTCTACTTATATACAAAAAACTGGGATAGCGCCAAAATCCTTAGTAGTGAGGTAATAGGAAATACCGGCCTTTATGGCTTAACTGTTTTAAATGGTGCCTTTCTGAAGAATAGCAGGGAGGCTATCTGGCAACTTCAGCCAGTAAATGCAGGATGGAATACCGAGGACGCACGTCTTTTTATCCTTCCGGCTTCGGGGCCGACGACCAATTCTGCTATAGGCTATCCTGTTTATCTGAGTAATGAGTTGTTGTCGAGTTTCGAAAGTGGCGATCAGCGGAAGGCGCACTGGGTAGATAGTGTGATTGTTAGCAATTCAGTCTACTATTACTCCTATAAGTATAAGAGCGCTTCAATAAATGCGCCGATAACCGAGTATGTAATGGTGTTGCGGCTGGCGGAGCAATATTTAATAAGAGCTGAAGCAGAGGCAAATGAAGGAGGATCAAAAATTAATAGCGCAATTGCTGACCTGGATACCATTCGTGCTCGTGCCGGACTTCCTAATTACTCTGGCGGTAATGATTTAGTCTCTTTGTCCGCCGCGATTTTGCACGAGCGCCAAGTTGAGTTATTTACGGAATGGGGGCATCGCTGGCTGGATTTGAAGAGGACGAATGGTATCAACAAAGCGATGGGCATGGCGGAAGGCTATAAAGGCATTGCTTGGAGGCCAGAGTGGCAATATTATCCAATTCCGTTATATGACATTACTGAAGATCCTAATTTGGTTCAAAATCAAGGGTACTAGGTGTCACGAACAAATGTAGAGTTCTTTGAATTTGAAATTTGGTGCTTTGTAAATGATGGGAGTTGGCCTCCCGGTATCGGCGTGCAGGCGTTGGTATCAAACTACTTCTATGCTGCTGCGGTTAAGCAGTCGTGGTGGGGGGGGATAGAAGAAAAGGCATCGTTAAAGGTGTCAGGTGAGCAGTAAGAAGACGAACGGAAGTAAACCTCCGATGAGGTGTCGAAAGGGTTAGATGATGTCGTAACCGGGTGCAGTATCAACCCGGGATAAGCAAGAGAATCACCTGTTTATGCTCTTGCGGCATCCGGCGCACAGGAGGCGTGATCTTACAGCAGGCTTTTACAAGGAACGTGAGAAGCTGTCGTCGCTATGTTAACGGAAAATCTCAAGTCGGTGTACCGGCAAGAGAGAAAGTACGGAAGAGCGGCACGGTGGCAGAACAACCCGTATTAGCGAAGAAGCCGCTGTAATGGTGGTGGAGCAAAGGGGTTGTATTATCCAGTTTTTAGTCATCCGAGAAAACTGAGGGCGACTTCAGGAGGTACAAAGATGAGCGAAACAAAACCATTTAGGATTGAAAGACGATCAGTGATGGAGGCTTACGGAAGGGTAGCCTCGAACCGGGGAGTAGGGGGTGTGGACGGGGTGAGTTTGGCCGAGTTGGAAAAGGACTGGCAGAATCATCTCTATCGGCTGTGGAACCGGATGAGTTCAGGAAGCTACATGCCGCCGCCCGTGAAACTGGTTGAGATACCCAAGAAGGGAGGAGGAGTGAGGCCTCTGGGTATACCGACTGTCGCTGATCGCATTGCCCAAACGGTAGTAGCTGAACTATTAGAAAAGGAAGTAGATCCGGTCTTCCATGAGGATTCCTACGGGTATCGACCGGGAAAATCGGCGATCCAGGCATTGGGGAAAGCGAGAGAGCGGTGCTGGAAATATGACTGGGTGATCGACCTGGATATCCGGAGCTTCTTTGACGATCTACCGCATGATCTGCTGATGAAAGCGGTGAGAAAGCATATGGAATGCAAGTGGGCGCTGCTGTACATCGAGAGGTGGCTGGTAGCACCTTTGCAAAGAAAGGACGGGACAATAGAGGCCAGAATGAAAGGCGTTCCACAGGGATCGGTGATTGGCCCGGTGCTGTCAAACCTCTATCTGCATTACGCGATGGACGAGTGGCTACGGAGAAATCATCGGTACTGTCCGTTCGAGCGTTTTGCGGATGATGCAATTGTTCACTGCACCAGCAAAAAGCAGGCGGAGTTGATAAGGAAGCAACTGGAAGCACGGTTAAAAGAATGTGGGCTGGAAATGCACGCAGAGAAAACAAAGATTGTATACTGTAAAGACAGCAATCGGGGCGGAACCTACCCCAATGTGCAGTTCGATTTTCTTGGCTATACTTTTAAGCCGAGGATGGCTCAGAACAGCATCCGAAAGGTGTGGTTTACGAACTGGTTGCCGGCGGTCAGTGACAAATCGATGCGATCGATGCGGGAGAAGATGAAGAAATGGGAGATACTCAGAACGGCCGGGTGCCAGATTGAGGACATATCGAAAGAGATTAACCCGGTGGTGCGGGGATGGATCAACTACTATGGTAAATTTTACATCTCAAAACTGAGAAACTTTATGCAAGCGATCAATTACAGGATTGTAAAATGGGTAAGAGGTAAATACCTAAAGGTCCGAGCGAGTGAGCTCAAAGGCCTGAAATGGCTGAAACGGATCAGCCTGAAGCATCCGGATTTATTCACTCACTGGACGATCGGCGCAGTGCCGTCGGTTGGATAATAGGAGCCGTATGATGCGAGAGCATCATGTACGGTTCTGTGAGGACTTAAAGTTGAAATACTTTGATTTACTCGTTGACTGATCAAGCTATTAAAAAACGTTTTATAAAATAAAAAACCCAAAACTCAACAGAGATGAAACGAATTGTAATAATTCTGACGTTGTTTGTAGCTGCATTCGCAGCTTGTAAAAAGGAGACGAAGAAGACGCTTGCAGTAATCTCCACAAACTCTGCGACTAGCATTACCTCAACGAGTGCGGTTGTAGGAGGAACAATTAGCAATACTGGAGGCACTACAATTACGCAGAGCGGTATTTGTTATGCACTAAATAGCAATCCCACTCTTAGCGACAGCTTAGTATCTGCCAGTGCTTCAGGTACTGGATCGTATACTGCTACTTTGTCCAATTTAAATTCAAACACCACATACTATTACCGTGCATATGCAACTAATGGAACAGGGACGGCGCTGGGGGCGGTTGACAGTTTCGTTACGTCGCAGGGAACAGCCACGATTACCACTTCGGCGATTACTAATAATCAAGCTTTGACGGCTCAATCTGGCGGTACTATCACGAATAACGGAGGCGCTGCTGTGACGGCGAAAGGCATTTGCTGGTCTACTTCGATGAATCCAACCATCAGTAGTTCTAAGACGGTCGATGCAGGAACCGGAAACGCCTTTTCGGATACACTTACTAATCTGACATTGGGTGTAACTTATTATGTCCGCGCATATGCCACAAATAGTTTTGGGACTGGGTACGGTAATCAGATTAGCTTTACCGTAAGCTCGACGGGAACAGTCACGGATATCGACGGAAACACTTATGGGACTATCACAATTGGTACGCAGACCTGGACTACGTCGAACTTAAGGGTGCGTCATTACCGGAACGGGGATCCCATAGAAGACGGGTATACAGGAGTGAATTTAGATACGACGTCTGTTACAGGCATATTTACGTTCGCGAACAAGGATACCACGACTGCAAGCAGCTACGGCTTGTATTACAATTTTGGCGCGGTGACTGACAGCCGGAATATTACACCGTCGGGGTGGCACGTTCCAACAGATGCTGATTGGTATGTTTTGGAATTTTATGAGGGTTTAAAGTCGTCAGATACGACAACCAATCACGATGTCGGATTTAGGGGAACAATTGGTGGCAAATTTCTTGCTGGTGGGTCGTCGGGCCTTAACCTTCAATTGCCCGGCATATATTGTCCTAGCTGCGGTGGATATTCTGGATTCAAGTCTTATGGAATATTCCTTTCTTCATCAGTGGCAGCCAAAGGCAGCGTGTGGATGCGAGGATTCAATGTGACCGGTTCAACGGCACCCATTTGGCGGACATACGCAACTTATATTGGAACTGTACGATTGATTAAGGATTAAATAGCATATTTATGAAGTTGATGTTATGGATTAATGTTTTTCTTCTTATATGTGGGAACTTCTCGAAGGGAGCGACATTTGCAAAGGACTCATTGCAAAATAGCATACACTTCGTTCAAGGTGTCAGTTGGGCGCGAATCCTGGATAAAGCGAAAAAGGAAAGGAAGTTTATATTTATCGATTGTTATGCGACTTGGTGCGGCCCGTGCAAGAAAATGGATAAAGAGGTGTATTCCATTTCGGAGGTAGGTAATTATTACAATGACAGGTTTATATGTGTTAAAATGCAAATGGATAAGACAAAAAGCGATCCTGATAGCATTCGTACTGAATATGTCGACGCGGCAAACCTTGCAAGTCAGTATCACATAAATGGATATCCCACACTGCTTTATTTGGATTCGGACGGCCGGTTATTAAAAAGAGTTATTGGAGCGATGGACGTCGCCCCTCTTTTGAGCGCGGCGGCGGATGTAGTAAACCCCGATTTAAATTATTATAAACTATTGGATAGCTTTAATAGCGGAGTTTTGCAGATTAGCAGAATGGCGCCGTTGGCTACAACTGCATTATCTATCGGTGATACAACCGAAGGGTATACAATTGCGAGGAGATATATGAAACATTTGGGGTTGACGCCATTGTTGAGTAAGGATGATATTCAATTTTTGTCAGAGTTTACTCGGAGCTCCCGGGACATTGGCTTCAAGTTCTTCTCACAATATGCGGATATTATCAATAAAAAAGTATCAGATGATACATATGCGCAAGCGTTTATTTTTAACTTAGTGATTAAGGAAATCTTAGACCCAGAAATGACTAAAATTAAGTCGACCAGCAAAGCTAAAGTGGACTGGCGTGCGATTCAAAGAAAGGTGGTCGCTAGGTACGGAGAATATTATGCCAATCGGGCAATTACCTTTTTGAAAGTGAAATGGGCAGGCGAGCACAAAGATTGGGCGGAATGGGCGAAATATTATGTACGATACGAAGAGGCATATGGCAGTAAGACCAATACCGGTAAGTGGCAAGCGTATCACTTAAACACAGCGGCGTGGGCGATATTCACATATAGTGGTGATCTTGAAGCATTGGATCACGCTCTCGCGTGGAGCGGCAGAGCCATGCTAATGGATCCTGAGCCCACTCTTTTTGATACATATGCCAATATTCTGTACAAGAGAGGGCAGAAAGGTCTTGCTATTCAATGGGAGACTATGGCATTGAAGTTGGAACCAGAAGAAAAGGAAATTGCGGAAAGGCTGCAGAAAATGCAATTGGATAGGCCCACTTGGCCTAAAATAGACTGAAGACTGAGTGCAGCGGATCCGTATAATTTAGAAGTTTAAGTATTTACTCTATTGCGACGCATGAAGCATTGTATCTTATTGTTCTCGTTAGTGCCATTGTTCCGGGTGTTATTAGCGCAAAAGCCGGCAATTGATACAACTGCAATCAACAACTGGCCCAACGTTGGCAGAGGAGCGATTACGGATAATGGTCGGTTTGTATTTTATTACATTGATAAAGCGCCAGAAGGGGAAAGTTTGGTAGTTAAATCGAACTATGGCAAGTGGGAGATGACGTTTAGCGGGATCTCGAGAGCGGCGTTCACTCATGATAGCCGGTATTTGATTTTTAAAACTGGAGAAAAAGAACTCGATATACTCAGTCTTGGTGCAGAAAAAATCGAACGCATTCCAGACGTCGATAACTTTCAAGTTCCAGACATAAAGACTATTAATTTTGTGCTGTATAGATCTGCGAGTTCCGATCAAGAGATTATTATATATAACTTGAGCACGGGTAGGCGATTATTCTGTAGCGGAGTTAAAGACTATCTATGTGGATTTGGCGGCAAAGCCTTGTTGGTGAATGAAAACCGGGGAGAGAATGGAAGATCTGTGAACTGCTTGCGATTGTTGAACTTAGAGGAAGACAGTGCTAAAACTATTTGGAAAAGCCCTAATAAAAGAGCTATGGCTTTTGTGTTCAGTAACAAGGGAGTTGGTTTCCTGGTTGATTCGAAGGATAGTCAGAGTCGATATCAGGTTTGGTATTATGAGAGTGGCTTCGATACAGCAGTGATGGTTGGCGATAATCGTTCCTTTGGGTTGCAGGAAGGGTATGACATTTCCTCTGGCGGGTTAAAGTTTAGCGATGACGGGCAATCCATTTTTGTTAATTTGAAAAGGGTTTCGAATGTGGAAGGCGCGGGCGACCGGGCAATACACATGCAGGTCTGGAGTTATAAAGATCCGAAAATAAAGCCTGTGCAGGAGGAGGAGGCAGTTAATAATTCTGCCTGTATCGCTGTGGTAAACATTCGAAAGCGTGTTGTGCAGATGGTATTGCAAAATGATGAAAGAATCTTTGCGTTGTCTGGGCCGTGGGCAATTATAGGAAAAGATCTCGGAAGATACGGGGTCTTCGAATCTGGTTGGAATTCGGCAGCGCAGCAATCCTATCGTCTGGTAAATCTGGAGACACGTGTGAGTAAAGAACTTCGACATCATGTTAGAAACCCGACAGGAGGAATATCACTTTCTCCTAATGGTCGTTGGGTGGTTTATTATGACGTTGATAAACACAATTATTTTAGCTATAATGTCGTAACGGGAAAACTAAAAGGCATAACAAGCGGTTGTCATACTATATGGATCGACTATATTAAACACTACCCCGAGCCGTCGCTTGCATTCTCATTAAGTTCGGCCAAGTGGTTGGAAAATGATCGTGCTGTTTTAATTTATGATAATTACGACATTTGGAAAATAGATCCGGAAGGAATAAAGGCTCCTGTCAATATTACAAATGGTTATGGTAAGCGCAATCATATTCGATTTTCTTTTTTGAATGATGGCGACCCGTCCCGGGTTGTTAATTTCGGCAATTCCTCAGCTTCGTATGTGCGTGCCATAAACCTTGAAAATAAGGATCGTGGTTTTTTTAAAATTGACATTCGACATTGCGGCGATCCGCAGCTGCTGAGCATGGGGCCATACGTGTATGGAGAGTGGGAAGGGCATTTTTATTACAATTATCCGCCAATCAAGGCGGCCAACGCGAACTGTTTTCTTGTCATGAGGATGAGTTCGACTGAAGCGCCAAATTATTTTGTAAGTACTGATTTGAAGCTTTTTAGTCGAGTTAGCAATATAGCGCCACAGAGAAAGTACAATTGGTTAACCACCACACTGTTACGATGGCGGACTTTCAATGGAACATATTGCAGCGGTATACTATATAAGCCTGAGGATTTCGACATTAGAAAGAAATATCCCGTTATTTTTGATTACTATGAAGACCGATCGGACGAATTGAATCTTTTTGTCAGGCCGGGCACTTCAACTGGCAGTATTAATATTCCGTGGTTTGTAAGTAAGGGATATCTAGTTTTTGTGCCGGACATCCACTATTCAATTGGACATCCAGGAGAGAGCGCATATAATTGCGTGGTCTCGGCAGCTCTTTTTTTGTCTAGAAAGGCATATGTTGACAGTAGGCGATTAGGTATTCAAGGCCATAGTTTCGGTGGGTTTGAGACCAATTATATTGTAACGCACACTGGGATTTTCGCGGCGGCTTGCTCGGCCGCAGGCTTTTGCGACCTGATCAGCTTTTATGGTTCGATTGCGAGGGGGTCTTACCCTATGTTCTGGGCAGAAAGTATACAGGGTCGCTTGGGGGTGACGCCATGGAACGGGGAGCAATTATATTTAGAAAATTCTCCCGTCCTTAAGGCGAGCGCAGTAACGACGCCCTTGCTTCTTATGCACAATAAGGGCGACAATATTGTGCCATTTGCACAAGCAGTCGAATTTTTTACAGCACTAAGACGACTAGGTAAAACGGCCTGGTTGCTACAATATGACGGATCTGATCATTTTGTTGAAGGGCGAGATCAATCTTTAGACTACACTTTGAAGATGACCCAGTTCTTTAATCATTATTTGAGGGACATGCAAATACCGAACTGGATGAAAAATTAGGCGACAAGCGAAGGTGTCCTTGAACAATTCGCCTGTCGCCATGTAATCGTTAAATTGCCTCAATTGAATTAAGGAGCAACTGCTGAGAATGCAAGTGCGGAAGCATTGGAGCAATCAGGATTGTTTATAAAAGGCGTCTGAGTGGTGCCGCAAGGAGTTGCAGTTCCACCAGTTTGCGGAACGAAGCCAACAAGTGTGCTGCTGGGCTGGTCATTTGCAGTACATATTTCCGTCGTCTTGATCTGGCTGAGAACGGAATTGTCAAAGCAATAAACCGTGCCAGTTTGGCCAGCGGTCCTGAATGCCAAAGCGCCTCCAACTACGGCTACGATAGCGGCAGCGGAAAATGCCATTTTAATTCTTTTCATAAAAAGGTGCTTTTTGTAAAAAAGCTAAACTTTAATGGTTAAAAAGACCACCCTTGCAACAACCTAAGCAGCGGTGGGCGGCGTGGTCCACTGTAGGTATCCGGCCAGATGAGTTGATATAAATGATTGTTTCGGCTATTTAACGCGATCAAATTTTGCGATTTCATCTTCAATTTGTTTGCTGGGCAATGTTCCCACAAAGGCTTTGGTTAATTGTTGATTTTTATTGTATATCATAGTGAAAGGAACCGCCATTGGTTTGAAGTAATCAGGCACAAAATGTTTAAAGTCGACGCCTGCAGTAATATTGGGATATTTATCTAAATTAAAATACGTATAGAAACCCTTAAGTTGCTCTAAAGGCTGACTGGTACAAATGAAAAAGCGGATGTTGCGGAAATTGGAGATGTTATTTATAATATTCTTCATTTCTCCTTGAGAATATGGACAGTTTGGGAGAAAATACATCAGAACAAGTGGCGTTCCTTTAGGTATATTGGCAGTGTTGAAAAGAGTCGAACTATCGGGCAGTAGGATGTTGAAGGCGGGCAGCGATTTGCCTTCATACCCCGTTTTGAATGGGGGGCGGTATTTATTTTTACAAGCCGTAACTCCCACAACGAATAAAAGAAAACAGATCGTTTTTTTCATTGGATAAACCGGTTGATTTGTTTATGATATAAAGATCTCTGATTACTTACAAGAGTGGTTGCTTGAGTAGTATCGATAAAAGTCTTGCAAGTCAGTGCATGCAAGTTATGAAGGAGCCACTTATTCTTGCAAATTTTACTGGTTTACTGAAAGCATAAATTGGTTTACTATTCGTCGACTTAAGTAAGGGTGAACGACTATGTCTTGCTTTCATTGCAGTGATGATGCAGTTTACGATAAGCAGCGGGCGGCACATTTCAAAAAGGCCTTAAAGAGGGACGGCTTTTGTCGAATCATTTGATGGATTCGTGAACGGTAGACTGAATGATTTCACGAAGGCTGCCGGCAATTTCGCCCTGTTGGTGGTGAATTGGCGACAAAGATGAGGGATCGTGTGCTTCTTTATAATGGTTAGTCAAGATAATCTCTCCTTTTTGGATGATCAGACAGGAACTAAAGAAAAGGCCTGCGTTTAGGCCGCAGTGAAATGGAATAATTTGGCAAATCTTATCTATTTGCCGTGATTGCTCCAAGAGTTACCGTGCTGGAATTAATATTGACCCTTATTGTATATTGCAGTTATGGCCAAACTAGTACGATGCGGGATAAGCAGCAAGCCGCTGTTGGAATCAAATCGGATAGCTTAGCTCCTGTAATTGTTAGCGCAACTATCAGGCCACACATAAAGGGAGATACGGTGGAATTTAACACGGAACACTTTTTACTTAGGCGAAATACGGCGGTGGAGGAAATGCTGAAACAGTTGCCTGGGCTGCAAATTGATGGGGAAGGAAATATTACCTATAATGGCGAGAAGATTCATCGTCTATTGGTGGATGGTCAGGATATTTTCAGTTCGGATCCAAAACTGATTACGCGAAATTTTGAGGGGAGTAAAGTGGCGCGAGTGCAAATTTTGGACAGGAAAAGCGATAAGGCGGGATTTACGGGAGTCGATGACGGGCTGAGGACAAAGACGTTGAATTTAGTAATGAAGGAAAGCGCGAGGCATGGCTGCTTCGGCAAAGTAGAAGGTGGCGGAAATTTGGAACGGAACTATAATGCGGATGGCATGTTTGCCGCACTTAGTGAAAATAAACAGTTCATGGCGTTCGGTTTGGCGTCTAATACTGGCAATCTCGGACTAAATGGTGGCGCCGGGGGCGGGGGAGGAATTACTTTTTCGAATTGGAGTCAAGATATACTAGGGACTTCTGCGGGTCCCGGGGTGCCTCGGTTTTTGTCCACGGCGGTTCATTATGGAGATGCTGGTATTAAGCCAGCGGATATTGTTGGTGTCAACTATCAGTACGGGATTTTATATACAGAGCCCGTGATGACCAGCAGGAGCTTGCAGCAGGTGCCGGGTAGTGTGTTTCAACGGTTTCAATCAAATCGCTCCCAAAATCAGCAAGTTCAGCACTGGGTTTATGGAACTTATGGATTTACTGCTGGTAAGGCGTCCGCATTTAAGATGACGTTTTATGGTATTCAAGTCGCTGCATCAAATGAATTTTTGGGCAATGAGGCCAATAGCTTTAATGATACGGCAGTCAGCCATAGTTTGCGAACAATTACAGATAATTTACATCGGCAAAATGTTGGAGCTGACTTATTGTGGCGGATTCAGGTGGGAAAGAGCGCCGATCGGGTCTTTTCCGTTAATACGGCAGCACAACGTGGGAATGAGGTGAATGTGGGAAACATCTATTCAGTAAATCGGTATTATCAGCCGAATGGCTTGGCTCAAAGCGCGGATACGACCGACCAGCGAAAGCTGATATCGGCGGCACCAGTGAAAGCGAGCTTTTCTTTGACTTTTGCCGAGCCACTCTGGGCGGGTATTATTCTTGGAATGTCTGGGGGTTTGTCTTTTGCGAATGACAAACCAACTCAAAGCACATTTTCTCGAGGTGATGGAAAATATCAGGACATTATAGATAGTCTAAGCAGTCGGTTAATCACCAGGTCAGTTAAGCAATCGATGTCAGCCGGTTTTCAAGGGAAGTTTAGGCGTTTGTCTTTTATAGCGGGCGGGACATTTTACTCGTTTCACTATTATCAGAATTCATTGTTAGTAGACTCTTTACTGCATATTAGTTATTTTGAATTGACGCCGCAGCTCATGATTGGCTATCATTTTAACTCGACCTCGGGGCTTAATTTTAGATTTGGTACCGCGTTGCAGGAACCATCGCCTGAACAATTACAGGCGGTGAAGAATAACAGCGACCCGTTTCATATTACGATAGGAAACCCGAACTTGCACGCCGGCAGCAGCCAGAACTTTAGGCTCGATGTTTACAAATACAAAAGGTGGCTGATTAATTTGACCGTGAATGGCATTGTAATTAGCAATAGTATAAGTACGCAAACAATAACCGATGCGTTGGGCCGACAGGTTAGTGAACCATTGAATGTAGCAGGAGGAGGAATGGCTGGATTTAGTTTTTCTGTTGCTAGAAGGATTCTTGGTTTCGATTTTGGCATGCATGGACAAGGAGACTGGTCGCAATCAGTGAATTATGTTAATATCGAACTAAATCGAAACACCTCGAATTCAGCTGGAGGAGGGCTTAGTTTCGGTAAATACGATGCAAACATATATTCGCTTCAATTGAATTCCAATTTTACTTGGTTCGGTCAACGCAGTAGTGTAAACCTGGGCGAACCAATCCAATACTGGTCACAAAGTCATCAGGGCGCTATTACACTTTTTTTTATTCGCGATTTTGAAATTAACACTAATGCTGTCTGTACCTGGCAACAGAAGACTAACTCATTTGCAGAAAATACTTCAGTTTTGCTGTGGAATGCATATTTAAGCCACAATTTTATTCATGATAGGCTAGTTGTTAAATTACAATTGAATAATATACTCAATTCAAATTCAAGTATAACGCGCACAAACACCACCAACACCAATACGGAGACATCGACTAATATCCTTGGCCGGTATTGGATGCTGTCGGCCGGTTATCATTTTGATAAGAAGTTTAAAAGGAAGTGATCTCAGTGCGCGAATCTTTCAACGAGAAAGAGCTGGACCTGCAGGACGTTGTTTTTGTCCTTGAGTGAGATGGATTATACCACAGACAAGACTCTGTGCCGAACTGCCACTTCAAGATACGATTGGGGTGTTACTGCTGGGAATCAGTTGGGTTATTGAATAGAGCGTTAAAAAGGAAAATGTCGGCGGAAAGTATTACACCGATGAACAAGTTCAGTAGTAATTGGTGGAAAAATTGACGATTGGATTCGTTAATGACGAGCAGTAGCACGCCGAGTATCCCGAGCAAAAGATTAGCCACAGCGAAGAAAAAGTAGAAAAAGTTGGTTCGCTTATTGATACTCTTAGTAATTCGAAACAGGAATACTAACCCTCCGCCACAAAGACCGCAAATCCTCAAGACCCAAAGTCCGGCAAAAAGTGTCATTCCATAGTCCAAAGGTGTCTGCGACCTCGAGCCAGTTAAAAGTGTGATCGCTGACCAGGCGGCGAGGACCAATAGAGAAATTAGCAGATTCTTAAAATATATCGCTTTCATACGCTATTGTGAAGCCTGTAGCGAAGCTACAGAAGCCGCCCAGTAATTTAACCAATCCTTTTGGACTGAGAGAGGAACTTGAAAGTATTTTCCGCTGATCTGATCACAGAAAAATCCACCGTAGGTGCTGATAATGACTTTCCGTGTAACATGATCTAACGTGCATGTTGCGAGGTAAGCGCCCATCCAAGCGGGGGAATACTGCACAATTATTGAATCGGTGCCGAGCAATAACGCCTGAAGTGAGTCGGTGTTGAGGACTTTCCTGTTAAAGTTCTTGAGGGAATCTATTGACAGATGCCATATTTTTCCTTCGGGGACATTGTAAACTATCCAATTAGTCGCTGAAGTCCATTCACTTTGTTGGCCATAGGACACGTTCTCAAGGGATAAAAGGAGAACGGTAAGGATAATTATTTTCATTGTTTGCATATTAGTTGCAGGTGGATTGATTCGGATGCGGACTGCTAGTGGTATTTCGAACCATGTTGGCAGGCAGAGACATGTTGCGGATATCCTGCGCTAAGTCGCCTGGATCGTTGCCATAACCTCCGCCAAGCCACGAACCTTTTGAGGAGGGTAAATTGATGCCGGCTGCTGCCAGTGCGTTCAGATCGAAAGTCGTACAATTGTCATTGTTCAAATTATACATAAATCCTGGATTATTACCGAGCGCTATATAATTTAATATGTTGAAGAATTGGCCATTGTCCACGGAGATGGTGAGGGAGACATTATAATCATGGCCTTCATCATCGTTAAGTTGGCCTTGGGCGATAGGGGTCATCGGCGTTACAATGGTTTGCGGATAGAATCCCACGTTTCGAACGATGCTACGGTCCGAAAACTTCTCGGTGAGTATCAAAAAGGTGTGGCCGGTATTAAACGGGTTCCCTACCGCGGTGGTCCCGGATGCGCCGCTGCTGGTGAATGTCCAAGGCGTTCTTGAATCAGGTTCAGGCTGATCGACACAGACTGTGACGGTGTATGTATGGTCCGAGCCACCATAATTACTGAAACATTTAAAATAGTCGGCGACATTGCCGATCGGGTTGACAGGTGGGGTAATCTGAATGGTAAGGGGTATTGGTTTTGGGCCGAAGATTCCCGGGAGGCTGCCGGGGCCGATCGTGGGGCCTGTGGTCATGGCAGGAAGGTTGTAGGTGTTACAGCTGGTTTCGGACCAAGTGGTTGCGCCGCCTGCGGGGTCATCGGGGGCGTAGTTGTAGCCATCGATGGTATTGCAAACCTGGATGTCCTGGATGATATCGACTCGTTTGTCGCCGGAGGCGGCGAGGCTCAGGGCTCGCCGGGCGAAGTGGCGGGGCGCGGAAGTAGAGTTGCCCTGCCAGTCCTCGTAAAGCTGGATTCCAGAAGTATATGACTGGGTGACGATCGCATTGCTGTCCGGAATATAGGTGAGCAGGCCATAATGGAATGCGTTGTTAGAGTCGCGGGAAATAAGCAGCCGGGTGAGGCTGCCGAGCTCGAAGGTGGTGCCTTGTGCCAGATCGGAGGATATATAGGTATCGCCCGCGAATTGGACGGGGGCAATGACGGTGGTCTGCCCGGAAAGGGATGAGGTTCGCGCAAGATCCCACCGGACGGTTTTAGTGAGCCGAGCGCGGTAATTGGCGGCGGTGGGCGGCTGAGAGGAAGAGAGAACAGTATCGACGAAAAAGTTCCGGGCCGATAGGATGTCTGGGGGAAGCGGACTGGTCGAGTTGTTCTCTCGTCCCTTTCGACAAGCGAAGAGTAAGACAATTATCAAAAGTCCAGGGCAAGTTCGGTGAAAAGAAAAGGTGTGCATTGGGCTGGGTTTAATGATCGATGAAATTCCTGCAAATTGGCGTTCGAAAGAAGGGTTTCGCGGGAATATGACAAATATCAATTAACGGCAAGCAGTTTGGAATTCTGAAGAGTTTAATGCATATTGATCGCGCGCACGTGGACTGCTGTTTCCTTTTTTTATATCTTTATCGCCATGCTCTGGTTCGCTTGACCGCCTTTTTCTTATTAGCCGCCGGCTGCTTTTGTTAAATTAAAACGTCATTGACTAACCGTGCCAGATCCGTTTGCCATGGATGAAAGGAGTCTACTTCACCGAGTTGCGTCGGGTGATGAGGCCGCTTTCGCAGAATTGTTCAATGCCTACAAGGGCAGGGTTTATAGCATTGGCATGCGGCTGATGGGTACGAGCGTTGCCGCCGAGGAGATCGTGCAGGATGTATTCCTCAAGATCTGGCTGAAAAGGGAGACTTTGATATCCGTAGAACATTTTCGCGCCTACTTGTTCACCGCTACCCGTCACGAGATCATCAATGCACTCAGGCGTATAGCTCGCAGACGCGGTATAGCCGGGGAAGCGTTGCGGGAGAGTGAACCGGGCGCGAGCGATACGGATGCACTGTTGCTGGACAAGGAATACCAGGAGATTTTACGACAAGCGATAGAACGACTGCCCGCCCAGCAACGGGAAGTATACCGGCTGATCAAGGAGCAGGGGTTGAAACGCGAGGTTGTGGCCGAGCAGTTGCGGTTGTCACCCGAGACCGTAAAAGTTCACTTGGCGAAGGCCATGCGGTCCATTCGTGCTTTCTGTATCTCGCACCTCGACCTTTACATTGTGCTGGTGTTGTTCGATAGTTTCATTAAATAGGGGTACGTTCGAATCAGACGACGCCGGCTTGCAAAGAAAATTTTGGCAATCGGATAACCCACCGGCCTTTCCCCGTTGTCTCATAGACGATGGACACGCTCCGCCTCGAATATCTTTTACAGTCATTTTCGCAAAAGACCCTGACGTACCCCGAACGGGAGGAACTCCTCGACTGGATAGGCGACCCGGGCCATGCCGGTGAGCTGGAGCAGGTAATTGGGCGACTGATGGAGGCAGATGTGCCGGAAATGGAATTGGCTGAAGGCGTCTCGCGGGCTATCCTGGAGGCCATCCTGGCGACGCCGGCACGTTTCGAGGGCGTCCCACCGGTCGAGTCTACCGAGGACGATGCGCCGGTAGTGCCGTTACATTCGTCTGTACGCGGACGACGCTGGTGGATGGCTGCGGCGGCAGTGGTCCTTGGCCTGGCCGGGATCGGAGTATGGTGGGCCGTACACTCCCCACGTGTGCCTACGGTTGAAGTGGCGGCTGCCAATGATATGCCGCCCGGTGGTAATAGGGCAATGCTGACGTTGGGCAACGGGCAAAAGATCGTGCTCGACAGCGCACATGTCGGACTGTTGGCGATGCAGGGTAGCGCGAGTGTACAGAAACTGACAGGAGGGCAATTGTCTTACCGGGTAGCTGGCGGCGGTTCGCGGCAAACCGTATATAATACACTGAGTACGCCGACCGGCGGACAATACCGGCTCGACTTGCCGGACGGGACGAAAGTGTGGTTGAATGCGTTGTCATCGATTACTTACCCGACGGTCTTTGCGGGGTCAACCCGAACCGTGACCATCATCGGCGAAGCGTATTTCGAAGTGGCAATGGACAAGACGCATCCATTTGTGGTCCATGTGCCGGGCAGGGAGGAGGTGACGGTGCTGGGGACCTCTTTCAACATCAACGGATATAGCGACGAGCCCAGGCTGGAAACGACATTATTCGAAGGTGCGGTACGGGTAGGAGGACCATCTGCTACGGCGGCAGCCGTTGTCCTGCGACCTGGGCAGCAGGTGGTACTGGATGCAAGCGGTCTGAAAAGCCAAGCGACGCCCAGCGCGGATGCCGTGTTGGCGTGGAAGAATGGCTATTTTTCGCTCAACGGCGCCACGACAGAGGAGATTATGCGGCAGGTGGCCCGCTGGTATGGCGCGGAGGTAGTCTATGAAGGTGATGTGCGGCAAGAGCGGTTTGCAGGGACGGTACCCCGTTCGGCGAACCTGTCCGATTTGCTTCGGGTGTTGGAATTGACTAAGACCATCTCCTTCGAAATTCAGGACCACAAGATCACTGTCAAACCTTATCCATTGCATCCCTGACATTTTTAACTATTCACCAAAACTATATGCGGCATGCCACTCAGGCTACTATTCTTCCTTTCCATTGTCTTGTTTGTAAGCGCAGTCGCTAGCGCCCAGACGGTGAGCCTCTCGGAAAAAGAGGTTCCGCTGGAGAAGGTGTTTCGCGAGATCAAGGCTCGGACTGGCTTTGAGTTCGTGTACAACCTGAAGACGTTGGAAGGATTGGGGAAAGTGACGGTCGAGGTCAGAAATGTATCGTTGGCGGCGGCGTTGGATGCCTGTTTCCGCGGCTTGCCGTTGACGTATACTATTACGAATAAGATCGTGGTGATCATGGAAAAGCTGACGAAACCGGGCGATACAGAGAAATCTTCGTCGGGAGACTTGGAGATAAGCGGAACCGTATTAACGGAAAAGGGCGAACCCCTGGAGGGTGCCACCGTCGAGATAAGTGGATTGAACCTAAAGGAGTTGACCAATGCAAGAGGCGAATTTGTTTTGAAAAAGGCCCGATCAGGAAAATATATCCTTGACATCACTTTTGTTGGATACGAAGAATACCTGCATGAGATAGAGATAAAAAGCGATGCGGTTACAGTAGCTGCGGTGATGAAATATTCAACCAGCAGTCTTGACCAAGTACAGATCATCGCCTACGGAACTACGACGCAGCGTATGAATGTCGGAAATGTATCGACAGTCAAGGCAGAGACGATCGAGAAGCAACCCGTAAGTGATCCCCTGCTTGCCTTGCAGGGCCGGGTTCCCGGCTTATCTGTTACCCAAAGCAGCGGTTTGCCGGGAGCTAGTCTTCAAGTCCAAATCCGCGGACTCAATAGCATCTCTGAAGGTTCTACGCCTTTATTTATTATCGACGGAGTGCCGTACCCTGCCCAAACATTGCAGAGCCTCACTTCTTTCTTAGGTGGTTCAGGCAGTCCATTCAGTTTTCTGAATCCTTCAGATATCGAATCCATCGATGTCCTCAAGGACGCGTCGGCCACCGCCATATATGGCTCGCAGGGTGCGAATGGGGTCATACTTATTACAACAAAGAAGGGTAAGGCCGGTCAGACAAAAGTTGATTTGACAGTCGAAAGCGGGTTCGGCAAAGTACCTGAAAGACTTAAGGTGCTAAACACCCCCCAATATCTGGAAATGCGTCATGAGGCCTTTAAGAACGACAACCTCGCTCCGAACCCTTCTGCAGATTTCGATCTGACGCTTTGGGATACCAGCCGGTCTACCGACTGGCAAAAGGTTCTTCTAGGCGGGGCCACGCAATATCAAGACTTCCAAAGTAGCTTGTCAGGGGGGAATCTGAGTACGCAATTCCTTTTCGGTGCGGGATTTCACCGGGAGACAAATGTATTTCCAGGTGACTTCAGTAGTCAAAAGGGTTCGGGCCATTTAACCGTCAATAACGTTTCTTCCAACAAAAAATTCAAGATTCAACTGAGCACAATGTATTCTATTAATAGCAATACATTGTGTCCATTCAATTTCGTCCAGGCGGCCGTGCAATTGGCCCCAGACGCACCCCCGTTGTATAAGCCGGATGGAAGTATAAATTGGGAGCCTGGGCCGTCCGGATACAGTACCTGGCCTTCAGTGCTTGGCAATCCTGTTGCGGAGCTTTTGAACATAATTAACTTCAAGACATACGACCTGGTGACAGCGGGCAACGTTTCCTACGAAATCATGCCAGGTTTGACGGTCAAAACCCATGCAGGCTATACAAACCTCCAATCGAACGAATATCGCGCTCTTCCGTTTGCCGCGACGGACCCGGCCACATGGGCGACGAGTACCCGTGAATCCGATTTTTCCAACGACAATATTCAAACATGGATTGTGGAACCGCAATTGTCTTATAATGGCCGCATCTCTCGGGGCATTATCGATGTGCTGGCGGGGGCAACCCTTGAAAATAGGATAACTGATGGCTACTCTTTTAGAGCCGAGGGTTTTAGCAGCGATCAGACTATGAACAATATTCTGGCGGCCACCTCCCTGACCGCGGGCCTTTCAATTAATTCTGTCTATATGTACAATGCCGGATATGGCCGGGTCAAGTATAATTGGCAAGACAAATACCTAATAGATGTGAGCATGCGACGTGATGGCAGCAGCAGATTTGGTCCGGCGAACCAGTTCCATAACTTTTATGCGGCGGGTGCAGGCTGGCTTTTCTATAAAGAAGACGTATTTCGCGATGGACTCCCGGTTTTGAGCTACGGCAAGTTGCGGGCAAGCTATGGCACTACAGGCAGCGACAATGTGTCCGATTATTCCTATCTCGACCTGTATAATAATATTACCGGCGTCGGAGTACCATATCAGGGTGCAAATGGCATATACCCGTCAACACTGTTCAATCCTTATCTTTCCTGGGAATCGACTAAAAAACTTGAGACGGGTTTGGAACTGGGGTTTCTTAAGGATAGAATTATTTTTAAGGGCAGCTTTTACCGGACCATTTCTACCAATCAATTGGTCGAATATGCGCTCCCGGATATTACTGGTTCCCAATCAATAAATAAAAATCTGAATGCAGTTGTTCAAAACCAGGGCGAAGAGATCGAACTTGAAACGGTTAATGTAAATGCAAAGGCTTTTCGGTGGGCGAGTTCCTTCAACTTGTCGATAAATCGGAATAAACTTGCAGCGGGAGCGGCAGGCTTAAGCGCCATTTATCAGCGATTGATAGGCCACCCGCTGATGAGCCGGTTTCTTTATCATTGCGTGGGAGCAGACCCGATAACCGGGTTTTATAAATTTTCGGATAGTAAAGGCAATCCTACTTCGAATCCTAATCCAGCCACTGACCAGACGGAGCTGATCGACCTTAATCCAAGATACTTCGGCGGTCTGGAGAATACACTGGCTTATAAGACTATTGAGTTAAGTTTTCTTATTCAGTTCGTTAGATGTCAGCAGGCGCCATTGTATTTATTCAACATAGAGCCCGGATCATTATTTTCAGGCTTATACGGTATGAATCAGCCAATCGATGTTCTTAAAAGATGGCGTGCGCCTGGGGATGTGAGTGATATTGAGAGGTTCAGCGAGACCACTGGGCTTGGTCAAACCATCAATGATGCAAAGAACAGCGATCTCGTGTATGGCGATGCATCCTTCATTCGCCTCAGGAATATTAGTCTAAACTGGCGATTACCGGACAAGTGGGAAAGCAAGACTCATCTTCAGCATACTTCGGTTTTCATTCATGGCCAGAATATCTTGGTTTTTACGAAATACAGGGGTTTCGATCCTGAGGTTCCAAATATGGATTGTTCGATTTTGCCCCCGTTGCGCGTGATCACGTTTGGAGTTAAGACGAGCTTGTAATCTAAAATAATTCCGATGAAGCTAGGGCTTTTATCTGTATGTGTGTGTTACGTATTTTTCCCCTTTGTGGCTGGGTGCAAGAAGTTAATTGTTGTCCCTCCTCCTGTCACCCAATTATCGAGCGATAATGTATATGACAACAACAGCACGGCTTCGGCTGTGCTGACGGGAATTTACACTCAACTTAGCGGGGGACAGCCTACTCCGTCTGGCGCTCTTGGGGACATAGGTCACATTTCACTGTTATCCTCGCTATCTGCCGATGAGCTGACGGTGCAAGGCGGCAACGCGAACACCGCAACTGCGCTACTTCCCTACTACCAAAACGCATTGATTCCGGGAAATCCAAACAGCGATGAGACCACCATTTTTAGCGATGCTTACAGGTATATCCATGTCGTCAATTTGGCACTGGAAAAAATGGCAGCTTCGAAAAAGTTAACGCCCGGTGTTCGTCAGCAACTGATTGGGGAGGCGGAGTTCTTACGCGCCTTTTTCTATTTTTATCTTGTAAATTTATATGGGGACATACCGCTAACTATCAGCAGTGATTATGAGGTGAATAGTCTTCTCGCACGTATCCCGCAAGCCATCGTGTACGCCCAGATCAAATCAGATTTAATAAATGCGCAAACCCAGCTAACCAGCGGTTATGTTGCTTCGGACGCAATGACGGCGACCTCCGAGCGGCTTCGACCGAATAAATGGGCGGCAACTGCCCTTCTTGCAAGGATTTATTTGTATAACGGAAAATATGACAGTGCGGAATTAGAGGCCGGCGTGGTAATAAGCAATTCCCTTTATGATACGGTTTCGCTGAATGGCGTATTTCTAAAAAACAGCAAGGAGGCAATTTGGCAGCTGCAACCTGTGAATCTGGGATGGAATACGAACGATGCGAGAGTGTTTGCGTTACCGGCCACAGGACCTACCAGCAATTCGTTTTACCCGGTGTACTTGAATCGAGCATTGACAGGGAACTTCGAGCCGGGTGACCAGCGGCGGACTAAATGGATCGACAGCGTGATTGTTGGCGATAGCACTTATTTCTTTCCTTTTAAGTATAAAAGCGCAGCGTTAAACGCGCCGGTCACAGAGTATGAGATGGTATTGCGTCTTGGGGAACAATACCTGATACGAGCCGAGGCGCGGGCACGGGAGAACAATTTCGCCGGCGCATGTGCAGATTTGAATATGATAAGGGTCAGGGCGGGCCTGCCAGCCATACTTCTGAACGACCAGTCTTCTTTGCTGAGCGAGATCATGCATGAACGGCGAGTCGAGCTATTTACAGAGTGGGGTCAAAGATGGTTAGATTTGAAGAGGAGCCGTCAAGTGGATGCGGTTATGGGTTTCCCTGAGAACGTTTGCACCCAAAAGGGTGGGTCATGGAATTCGGACTGGCAATGGTACCCGATACCGGCATACGATCTGGTCCTGGATCCAAACCTGAAACAAAATGATGGATATTGAACTAGTGTTTAAATTAAAATACAACTAACACATATGAGACAATTATGCACCATGCTGCTGGCACTTGCATCGCTTTCAGTGACGTTAAACGGCTGCAAGAAGAGCGAGGTTAAGACCCTCCCCGTGCTGAGCACTGCGCACGCTTCCAATATTACTTCCACTTCTGCCTCGGCGGGAGGAAGCATAACGAACAATGGTGGGTCACAAATCACGCAAAGCGGGGTATGCTATGCGGTACATAATCCGCCTACATTGAGCGACAGTGTCGTTTCCACTGGATCGACTGCTACAGGGTCATTTTCGGTCAATTTAACCGACCTCGTCCCAAATACAAAGTATTACACCCGCGCCTATGCGATCAATCAGCAAGGAACGGCCTTCGGAAATGTGGACAGCTTCACAACCTCTCCGGGGCTGGCTACCATCACCACGGCGGCGATAGGTAACAACCAAGGTCTTTCTGCAACCAGCGGGTGGAGCCTTGTCAATAATGGCGGCTCGTCAATCACTGCAATAGGGATTTGCTGGTCCACTTCGCAGAACCCAACCATCAGCAACTCAAAGACCAGCGATACCATAACGGCGAAATCGGCCTCCGATACCTTGAAAAATCTGAATCTGACGACGTATTATATACGCGCTTATGCAACAAACAGCTCTGGTATTGCGTACGGTAACCAGATTACGCTGACTGTTTCGACTACAGGAACAGTGGTCGATATAGACGGGAATGCATATCCTACCGTGGCCATTGGAGGCAAAGTCTGGATGGCCGCCAATTTACGGGTGGAGCACTATCAAAACGGCGATTCGATCCTAAACGGATTTGCCGAGACCGGATTCAATTGGACCAGTCCTCCCGGCGGCGCCTACACCTTCCCCAATGGGGATACGACCAATAGGCGATCTTATGGCCTTCTGTATAATCTGACCGCTGTGCTTGACAGCCGAAATATCGCGCCTGTAGGGTGGCACGTAGCGAGTGACGCTGAATGGGAGGCGCTGGAGTTTACCGAAGGCATGGCAGCGACCGATACATCGAAAATCGGTGCGAGAGGAACCATTGGTCCGCTTTTGCAAATAGGAGGGTCATCTGGTTTAAATCTTTCGTTGCCAGGGAATTTTGCTAACAATACTTTTATCAATTTCGGGTTAAGAGGATTCTATCACAGCACGAGTCCGGCAAATGCGACGCTTTATTACTATCGCGAAGTATATGTTTCGACAAATGCCAACTATCCGGCAGTTTTGAGGAATTACAGTAATTCGATTGCGATGTCGGTCAGGTGCGTGAAAAATTAAGGACTCATATAATTATTAAAACAAAGAAGATATGTTAAGAGTATGTGGAGGCTTATTTGCGATCCTGATACTAACAGGCTTGGGCAGTTGGCCTGCTCGCGCTGCAGGTGAAGAAGTATTTACGGATGGCATTCGCTTCGAAACGGGATCCAGTTGGAAGCAGGTTTTATCCAAGGCCAAACTCGAGCATAAGTACATTTTTGTCGATTGTTATGCCACTTGGTGCGGACCGTGCAAAAAGATGGATAACGAAGTATATTCCAATGTCGAGGTGGGTACGAAGTTCAACGATCATTTCATTTCTGTCAAGGTCCAAATGGATAGTTCGGCAAAAGATAATGATGAGAAGCGGGCTTTTTACGCCGACGCACATTATATAGGCTCACACTATAAGGTAGTGGCATATCCAACGCTGCTATTTTTTAATTCCGATGGAAAAATTCTCCGCCAAAGTATCGGCGCGATGTCGGCACAACAATTCATAGAACTTGCCGGAGAGGTTCTGGATCCCCGGCGGGACTATTATGCAATTTTGGAGAATTATAAAGAAGGCAAAAGAGACATTGGTGAAATGAGCTATCTGGCCCGTACTGCAGAGGGCCTGTTGGGAGACACTGTCCAGGCAAATGAGATAGCGCGTAGCTATATGCTGTCTCTTAGGGTGGATGATTGGTATACAAAGGATAATATTGAATTCATGCGTCAATTTATCTCGTCAAGTAAAGATAAAGGTTTTTCCTTTTTTTACAAGTTCGCCGATTCGATTGACAAGGTAATGGGCGACAGGACCTATGCCCAAGGAGTGGTTGGAAGCATCATCTATAGAGAGATCGTTTTTCCGGTAATGCGGACAGCGAATAATAACAAAACAGAGCCGGACTGGACCAGGATGGATAAAATAATTGCCAACCAATACAATGATTTTTATGCTAAAAGGACCATTACGAGTGCAAGGTCGAATTGGGGATTCAGGCACAAAGATTGGAAGGCGTATACGAAATATCTGGTTGCATTCGTGGAAAACTTCGGACCAGAAAAGGACACAGGCGGAATTTGGGAAGCGCTGTACTACAATAATCAGGCTTGGTACATTTTCCAATATTCTGCGGATACATCGGAACTACAGATAGCGCTGAAATGGAGCCGGAATGCGGTTCTGATGGACCCCAACCCTGGCTGGATGGACACTTACGCAAATATTCTTTATAAATTGAATAGGCGTGAGGCCGCGATCCGGTGGCAGACTGTTGCCGCCACTTTGGCAAGCACGAATCCTAATATTACGGAGGGATTGAGAAAAATGAAAGAAGGGAAGCCGACTTGGCCGTCAGGCTTATAAAGGTTTGGACACTGCGATGGCAGTGCGGTGTTGGTCATTAGATTGACAGCTCAAAATTATTTGCATTGAAATGCGGATTATTGTCGGATTATTTGCGCTCATAGTCATTAGCCTTAACGCTGGTAGTAGCTTTGCTCAAGAATTGCCAATTCGGCCATCGAGGACGATTCCCTTTGAAACTGATGAAGGTAGTTATATGAATGTAGATGTTTCGCCGGATGGTCGATTTCTGGCATTCGATCTCCTCGGTGATCTCTATACAGTCCCGGTTGTTGGTGGGAATGCTACTCAGTTGACCCGTGGTATTGCGCTTCACGTACGACCCGTCTGGTCCCCCGACGGGAAGATGCTAGCTTATCTGGGTGATGTTTCGGGAGATTTCCATCTGAATGTGATGGATGTCGCTGGGAAATTCCTTACTATTCCGGACTCAGCGGGTCTGACTACCTGGTTTGGGGCGAATGCGATTTGGACACCGGACAGCCGCTATATTGTCATAAACGGGAGGACATTTGGACTTATGGGTGGAATGTCTTACATAGCCGTCGGTGTTAAGGATATAGTACGATTTTCCGAAGACGGAAAGGTAATATATGGCATTGATTCCGGTCGACTGGTTCGATATGAGCCTTCGACTGGAGGCAAGAATTACATTTTTCCAATCCTTAGGGGTCAAACGAACGGCATTCTCTCGCAGGATGTGCGCTGGTGGTGCTATATTGCAGATTCCGATAAACGAAGAAGCCTTGTGTTGCAAGATTTGAGTAATGGGAAAAGCCGCGTGTTGGTAACATCACTGCTTCAAGGTGACTATCGCTACCAGCCGAACGTGCCGCCCCCTCATTTTGCCTTCTCGCCTGATTCAAAATACGTCTATATCGGATATGGCGGGAAGATCCATCAAATTGGGACTGAGACCGGGAGCAATAAGATCATACCTTTCGTCGCCCATGTAAGGTCAGATCTTGGGCCATTTGATTACCATAGGTTCCGGATCAGCGACGACTCGATAAAAGTCAAGTATACAAGGTGTGCAAGTACAAGTCCGGACGGCAGCCATTTGGTCTTTTCGGCTCTCGATCGGGTCTATATCAAGGACATGCCCGGTGGCGTCCCACGTATATTAGCCTCGCAGCAGTGTAGTCAATTTCAGCCGGCTTTTTCTCCAGATGGGAAATGGATAGCATACGTTTCCTGGTGCGATACCATAGGCGGCTATCTCTGGCAGGCGCCGGCTACGCGAGGTAAGCCGGTACAACTCACGCAAGTGGCAGGGCAATATCAACGACCGGTATGGTCGCCCGATGGAACGCTCATCGCGGTTGTACGAGGAATACCGAAACTTGGGGACCGGGATGATCCAGGAATTGGCACCCTTATGCTTGTGTCCGTAAATGGTGGCGCTGAACGCTTGATTGCAGACTCCGTTCCATTATTGAATAGCCTGGCCTTCTCGAACGATGGTAAAAGGCTGATCTATACACCTAAAAGTTTGCAAGGAAGCAGCAGCTCGTCAGTGCCCGAGTTGATGTCGCAAGATATGGAGAATGGTGGTACCCGGGTGGAGGCCGTTGGTTCGGCGGATACTTATTACAATGACAAAAAAATCTCCCCCGATGGCCGCTTCCTGGTTTACTCATTGGACGAGGACCTATATTTAATGCCCATCAACAAGATGAGTCGTCCGATTGTTTTACCCGACGGGAAGCACCCACTTACAGCAATTAAATTTGCAGCGGGAGTAGATGCGCACTGGGAAAAAGGCGGCAAAATGCTTGGCTGGTGCTATAGCAATCATTATTATGTGGTGGATCCGAATAAGATTTTGGCAGCGGCGGCCAAGAAAGCTGACGTAAGAAACAAAGACAGCGTATCGCGAAATAATCTGATCGAAGTAAGCATGCGCCCGGATACTGATGTTCCATTGAATATGAAAGTAATGTTGAATCGGTCACACGGCATATTAGCACTTAGAAATGTGCGAATTATTACCATGCAGGGGGACCGGGTGATTCAGCATGGAACCATTGTTCTTAAAAATGGCCGGATATTGTCGGTTGGCCCCGGTCGTATAGTCAAGATCCCCGCCGGTGCAAAGATTATGGACATGACGGGAGCTACTGTCATGCCTGGCCTTATCGATGTGCATTTGCATATGCGGGTTCCTTCGAACATATTTCCGCAGCAGTCCTGGATGTTTCTCATTAATCTTGCTTACGGCGTAACAACGGCAAGAGATCCCTCTTTGAGTTTCGATTCGTATGGATACAAAGAGTTGCTTCAGACGGGTCAAATGCTTGGGCCTCGTTTGTTTACGGTTGGCAGGGCAGTGAGAATTCCGGATGGAGTAGTTCGGATGGACAGCGAAGATGACGCCGTGTCGGTAGTTGAAAAGCGACATCGGATGGGTGGAAGTGTAGTTAAACAATATTCGCTTCCAAAGCGGATACAGCGGCAATGGCTCTTGCTGGCCTGCCGTAAATTTGGATTGAACATGACCAATGAGGGAGCGTTCGATCCGATCCTTCAAGTCGGGATGATCAAAGATGGCAGCACGGGCGTGGAACACAATCCCGTTTGGGGGGATGTTTATGATGACGTCATTTCATTCGTTGCCAGATCGGGAGTATTTTTTACACCCACTTTGCAGGTAGCATATGGAACTGAAGAAGCGAAAGAATACTTTAAGTATAAATATTGGAAACACCCGGATTCAAAGCTAATGCATTTTGCCCTTAGCGATACCAGCCAGCATCGGCCGACAGGAAACGGCGCAGAGTCAGTCGAAACGATTTCGAATTCGCACCCCCGCGACACGCTGAATCCGGGTTTTTTATCGCCAGCCCGGATCGATACAAGGATTCTCCGAAAGGGCGGACGAATCGCGGTTGGCAGTCATGGGAATGATGAAGGGATTGGAGTTCATAACGAGATATGGGCATTGTGTATGGGAGGATTTTCGCGCATGGAAGCTTTACGTGCCGCAACGATGGTTGGCGCAGAAGCATTGGGAGTGCGGGTGGATCTTGGGTCGATTGAAGTCGGAAAAATTGCCGATCTGCTTATTCTAAATAGAAATCCGCTCGATGATATTCATTATACCAAGGACATCCGGTACGTGATGAAGGCAGGAACTTTGTATGATGGGAACACGCTCTATGAAATTTGGCCTGTTCGGAAGAAGTGCCCGGATTGGAAGTTAGGTGGGAATCCGAATTGACCATAATGGGAGTAACCAATTATTCGAAAGAAGGCTTTTTATGCGAGGATACAAACGCAACTAATAAGCAACGGTTGCACTTATTCGCAGGTTCACGCTAGCAGCAGAGCACGGATTGCCGTATGAAAGCAGTCAAGTATTTATTAACCTTTAAACCTTCAAATCATGGAAGAACTATTGTCCTTTCTGAACTCCATTGCATTATCGGGCGGACGGCCGCTGTCGCCGGAATGTCTCGATTGCCTGCGGGCCGTTATCAAGAACACCACGGTAAAGAAAGAAGAATACCTGCTATCCGCCGGGCAGGTGTGCGCGAACATCTACTTCATACGCTCGGGCCTCCTGAAATGCTTCTACATGCTTCGCGACAAAAAAGTATCGGACTGGTTCTTCGGCCCGAATGAGACGGTGGTCTCGATCGACAGCTTCTACGACCAGGCGCCGGGTATCGATTACGTGCAGGCACTACAGGAATCGCACCTGTTCTATATCAGCTACGAAGAGTACAACCACCTCTTCCGGACCTTCGTCGAATTCAATGTCGTCGGACGCATCCTGACCAATAAATATCTCCGGGTCTGGCACCGCCAGGCGCGCAATATCCGCATGCTATCGAAATACGAACGATACCTGTACCTGATGGAACATCAACCGGGCCTGATCAACGACGTACCGGGCCAGGACCTGGCATCCTACCTGGACATGAGACCGGAAACGCTCAGCCGCATCCGCGCCCGCATCCTCTAAAAATGGAGAAGGATGTAGAATTGTATCCGAACAATCCTTATATTCCGGTTTCGGCGACTTGCTGATGCAGCCGGCGATAAGCAGCTGGCGTAAGATGAAAAATGCTTTTAAAAGTCTTATTGAAACTCCGTTGTTTTTTATATCCGCTGCTCAATGCTATTGCTTTTATAGAATCATCGGACTGAAGCAGCCGTTTAGCGGCCTGCTCCACACGCCGCCTGATAACGTACGCATGAACTGTCGACTGCACCATTTCGTGAAAACCTCGCTGCAACTTTTCCCTGTTAATAGTGAATCGCCGGCATAGATCCGATACGGAATTTTCTTTGTACAGATGTTCATCGAGATAGGTCCTGATCTCCAGGATTAGTAGTTCATCTTTTCTCTTCATCCGTAAAACTAAGAAGATTACCTGCGTTGATTCCGCAGTAGCCGGGCATTTCGACGAGCAGTTCCGGCGGAAATAGGTAACTTAGGCTGCAAAAATGCTGCCTATGCGACGATTTGCCTGCCTGTGCTGTTTCATCTGTATGCTATACGCCTGCAACGATAACCGCAAAGCCACTTATGACCGCGGTACGTTTGGATACGACCTTGCATTCCTGCAGAAACATGACAGCGTCATCGTGCTCAGTAATGGTGATGCCAGGGTGGTCGTTTCGCCGAAGTACCAGGCCAAGGTGTTTACGTCGAGCTCCGCAGGGGACACGGGCGTCAGTTTCGGGTGGATCCACTACAAGGCATTCGAAGGCAAGCCCGACCCGCATATGAATGCCTATGGAGGCGAGAACCGGCTATGGCTGGGGCCGGAAGGTGGAAGGTTTTCGCTGTTCTTCCCACCGGGTGCCAAGATGCAGTTTGCCAACTGGAAGACGCCCGCACCATTCGATACGGAGCCCTGGGATGTGACGGAGAAGACACACAGTTCGGTTAGCCTGCGGAAGGACATGCAATTGACGAATTACGCCGGGACGCGGCTGAATCTTTCGATCACCCGGAAGATCAGCGTCATGACCCATTCGGATATCGAGAGCGGACTATCGCTGCCGAAGGGACTGAATGTGCAGTCGGTCGGCTATTGTACGGTCAATACACTGACGAATACCGGCGGACAGGCCTGGACGGAAGCCACGGGTATGCCATGTATTTGGATGCTCGACATGTTCCCGCCATCGGATGCGACGGTGATCGTAGTGCCTTACGTGCGGGACGATACCAGTAAACCGGCAACCACGGATTATTTCGGCGAGATCCCGCAGGATCGCATCCGATTCGATGACGGGGTGCTGTACTTCAAGGCAGACGGCAAGAGCAGGGGCAAGCTGGGGATCCATCCTTCGAGGGCGAAGGAGGTCGCAGGCAGCTATGACGCGAAACGGCACGTGCTGACGATCGTTTCGTTTAATGTGGATGGGCACGCGCGCTATCTGAACCAGGAATGGAATACGACCAAGCCGTCTTTCAGCGGAGATGCGGTGAACGCCTATAACGATGGGCCGCTGGCAGACGGCAGCCAGATGGGCCCTTTCTTTGAACTGGAGAGCGTATCGCCCGCGGCATTCCTGGCGCCGGGGCAGGTGCAGACGCACCGGCATTGCGTATATCATTTTACGGGTCCGGAGCCGAGCCTGAACGCGATCAGCGAAAAAGTGCTGGGAACGTCGATCGGCAAGATATTGAATAGTATTGGGTTGTAGGGCGGATGTGGCTTTTTTGGGCCGCGGCGTGCTTATTGGAACATTTTCCGTAAATTTGGGTATTAAAGAAATTTTGCTGTTCCACCATTAAAGAGCGGATCGACCTAATGAGCAGGTGTCCGCTTTTTTATTTGGGGGATCCGCGGGGCGGTGGGGGGTGGGTGTTGGGCGCAGTGGGTTGGGGCGCGCCCGAAGGGCGCGCAATAAAAAAAGCCTACCGTGTCCGAACAGCAGGCTTTAGAAAGAAAAGCAGATAGGCAAGGCTAAAGGCCAGATCCAAATATTATTCTGATAGAAACCGGATGGTAAAGCTGCCATCTTCGAGATAGTAGTAGCTCTTGCGGGACCGCGAGTATACGACGGGCGCCCCGAATTCTTTCATGAGGCGGATATACTCGTACATGCTGCGTTCCGACATCCCGATTTTGTCGGCGAGTTCGGCTGGAGTGCCGGTGCCTTTGATGCGGATCAAATGATCGATCCGATTCAAACGCTGAAAGATCTCTTTCTGCATAGATAAGGTTTTAAATTAGTGAAAAGGTTTATTTTTATGAAAGGTAAATCTACTGCCGGAATTTCTCGCTAAGTTTGATGTCATATTAAATATTTTTTTATAAAAACTTCTAAATGAAAACACTTACAAAACTTTCGTTTTTCATACTGGCGACTCTTTTCGCCGTTACCACCTGCTGCGCTCAAACGGCGGAAGAGATCGTCAATAAAAGCATCGAGGCGATCGGCGGAAAGGCGCTTCTCGGCAGCATCAAGTCAGTCGTTATCGAGTCGAGCGTCGAAGCCAACGGCAACGAGTTCCAGAGCACTACCTATATCCTCAATGGAAAAGGTTTCAAGAACGAGACAGACTTCGGCGGCAGCAAGATCATCAATGTCATTACGCCCACCGGCGGCTGGATGATCAATCCCCTCGCCGGCCAAAGTACAGCCACGGCGCTGCCGGATGACGCGGTCAAACAATCACAGGGACAGCTGCTCGTCGGCGGCCCGCTGGTTGACTACAGCGCCAATGGCGGCAAGATCGAACTGGTCGGCAAGGATACCGCAGACTATAAGATCAAGCTGACGAATAACGCCGGGGCCGACGAAACCTTCTTCATCAACATGAAGAGCTATTTGATCGATATGGTCACATTGAAGTTGAATATGGGTGGACAGGAACAGGAAACGACTATCCATTTCACCGATTACCGCAAGACCGACGGCGGCCCGATCATGGCCTTCACGCAATCGAGGGACCTGCCGCAGTTCACACTCAATATCACGAACAAAAAGATAGACATCAATAAAGAGATTGACCCGTCGATCTTCGATATGCCCAAATAAGACGGGTTAGGAATCGCAGAAAAGGAGAGGGCCCTGTCGGGCCCTCTTTTCCGTCAAAAGGCCCCCCTTTTCGACGGAATGCGTTAAAGTTTGTATCGGCGCAGCCGATCCAAACGGGCCGCTAGCGGTTAACGAGCCGGTAGTTCTTGAAGGACATGATCTGTCTTCCTCCCATGAAGTTCTCCTCGATAAAAGTGAGCAGACGGTATTTTAATTTTTCGTGTTTGTGCCGCACAGGGGGACGATGGGCGCGGCGCTCCAACTGGTCGGCCCAGTTGAATTGCCGGATGCGTTCCTGCATTACCGCGGGATGGCTGTCCTGGTAAATAGACAGCTGGCTCAGATTGCCAAAATCGAATTCGTCGTGCTCCTTCCTGAAATGCTCTTCGGCCCTCGTCTGGCCGGTATGGATCGCGGCGAAGACCTTTCTTTTCCGCTGCATAAAATGCGGTGGCCGCACCCAGCCGTAATGATAGATGGTCGCATCCACGCGCGCTACCTTCAACTTGTAGGTGCCCTTTTTCTCGCGATAGTGAATGCCGTCGAAATCGGGTATCCGGCGGAACGATTGCGCGGACTCCCAGGAATGGATGTCCCTGTCATTACGAATGATCCGGATCTCATTGGCGTACCAGGCATGCGAGGTGACATAATGATCGTAGTCGCCCCAGAAGTGCCGGTATTTGAAGAGTATGCCCTCCACGGACCGATCGTCGAGCAATTCTTCACACCTGCGCCGGATGACCGGCAGATCGTCCTCGTGCACTACCTCGTCGCTCTGGACATAGAAAAGCCAGTCGCCCTTACAGGCAGCCTTTGCAATATCGGTCTGGTGCGCATGTTCCATCCCCCGGGGAAATTTGTCGAGGTCCCACTTGGTATGGATGATGCGTATCTTACCGGAACCGATCCTTTGGATCTCTTTCAACGTATGATCGTCGGCATCGCAATCCCCTAACGCGACTACGAATTCGTCGACGAGGGGTAGAATAGAAGAAATGGCTTCCCGGATAGGATAATAGAGTTTGGTCGCATTACGCACCATGGTAAATCCGCTAATAGTCATGTGATTGGTTTGTTGGTTCTTGGTAGCCTTGGTGTTTTCTAACAATTTCCGTGCTTAGTTGGACTAAAAGAATTAAGAGAAGATTAAACGCTGATAGACGGGCGTTTGTATACGGGGCCGCGGCTTAACAATTGGATAACCGGCGATTAACAGCTATTAAGCGGAAAGTCACCGGTCAAGGGGGCATTAAAATGTCATTAAAAGATTTTGGGAGGCGCGGGCCGGGGGTTTGGAGGGGTCGCGCGGGCGTGGATTTGGCGGTGATCGGGGAGGTTTAGTGGGGTCGAAGGACGCGGGGTTTGGCGGCGTTTGGCTGGGGTCACGCGGACGCGGGTTTGGCAGGGTCGCGGAACACGGGTTGGCGGCGTTTGGCCGGGGGTCAACTGGCTATTTTACGGTTGAATTTTCAGGGGGTTTAGGGTACATTTCCTATGTGGATAAGCTGGCTTTGGTATAGTTTTCGCCCTTTAAGGGCAGGTCTGGAGGCAAACTTTAAATCCGTTTCCTTATGAGAAAGACAATTGTCTACAACACGCTCCTTATCCTCGGCTACTACCTGGTCCTGCAATTGCTGGTCTGGCTTTCGATGATATTCAGATAGTATGCGGTGGGCCCTCGCGAAGCGAGGGCCCACTAATCTAATAGATCCGGACGTCGTTGCCTGGTCCGCTCGAGGGATTGTTCATGCCGCCAGTCTTCGATCTTTCGGGGGTCGCCGCTGAGCAGGATCTCCGGCACTTTCTCTCCCCGCCATTCGGCGGGACGGGTATAGACCGGAGGGGCCAGCAAATTATCCTGAAACGAATCGAACAACGCCGAGGTCTCGTCATTCAGGACCCCGGGGATCAGTCTTCCGACGGCGTCCACCAGGACGGCCGCGGCCAGCTCGCCACCACTGAGGACATAATCACCGATAGATATCTCCATCGTCACATAGCGGTCTCGGATGCGCTGATCGATGCCTTTATAGTGCCCGCAGATCATCAATAAATTATCTTTCAACGAGAGCCGGTTGGCGGTCCGCTGGTCGAGGGTATTGCCATCTGGGGTGAGATAGATGATCTCATCGTAAGTTCTTTTCGCCGACAATGAGTCGATGGCCGCCGCCAGCGGTTCGGGCATCATCACCATCCCTGCCCCCCCGCCATACTGGTAGTCGTCTACCTGGCCGTATTCGTTGACCGCCCATTGGCGGAGATGGTGTACGGTTATTTCCAGCAAGCCCTTTTCTTTTGCACGCCGGATTATGGAATGGTTAAATGGCGATTCCAGCAATTCCGGTAAAACACTGAGTATGTCAATGTTAAGGCTCATGCTGCAAACCTACTTAAAAACCGCAAGCTTTTTGAAGAGGGAACAGGCATCCTTTTTGTGTTAAGTGTCGTTTGTCTGTTGAATAGGGTTGCGTTAATCGTTCCATATCCATTAAACCTTTAGATTTCGGCCTGCTCCTGGTTTCCGGGTAGTAGGCCGAGACGTTTTTGGGGGGCGATGATGAAGGGACTGCTTCTGCGGACGGCTGATCCGCCGTGGTCATTCCTCGAGAAAATCGTCGAGGTCGCGGCGCTGCTTTTTGGTGGGGCGGCCGATCTTGCTTTGGCGTTTGCCGGTGCTGAAGCTGGCGGCCTGGAACCGGAGGCGCTCGACTTCTTCGGCGGGGGTGATGTCGATATAGTAATCGATCGCCTGCGAATATTGGAGACGGTGATCGAGAAGGGCAGAGACTTTGATGCGCCAGCGTTTGCTCTCTGTTTTTACCTCGTATTCGTCGCCGACGCTGACGTTTTTGGAGGCTTTGGCGGCGAGGCCGTTGTATTTGACCTTGCCTTTGTCGCAGGCTTCGGCGGCCTCGGTGCGGGTCTTGAACAGACGGATCGACCAAAGATATTTATCGAGACGGAGCTTTTCCTTTTCGGGCATGGAGCAAAATTAGTGAATTGGCGGGATGGCGGGCGGCGATTGGCGGATTTGGGTACATTTGTGGTCGTGGTCGCCGAATGGCGGGTTCCTCATCGCGGATCAATCGGTGAATGGCGCCACAGTATCCACTGGCGGACTAACGGCGAAGGGCGCTCGCGTAAGGTCGGGGAGCGGTGAAAATGGCCGGAGGCAAGGGGATAGCCGCGGCGGGGATCAATATTATCCAGGGCGGACAAAAGGGGCTGGAAATTTTGCGGTCAGGCGCGGAATTTGTACTTTGGAAGCCCATTGACCTCTACCTCGTCGCCGTTTATCAACCTGTTTATCAACTGTGTAAACGAACCGATGACTATTCATGGAATATCAAAAAGACGAACTCAGCATTGCCCTAGCGCAAATGCAGGACAATCTGCGCAAAGTCGCGGACGAACATTCCGAGCGGCTCTGGCTCCAGTCCGGCAGGAACATACTGAATAACAAGCTCCGCGGAGACCGGAGCCTCCCGGAATTATCCCAGGACGTCATAGATTTTCTGGCCACTTATTGCGAGGCGCAATTGGGCGCCCTTTACGTGCTGGAGGGCGACACTTACCACCTGCAATACCGATATGGTATCACCGGGCCAACGCCGCCGCCTTTCCGCATGGGCGAAGGGATTGTAGGCCAGGCGGCTGCGAACAAACGGCTCACGGTGATCAGGCCGGTTCCCGACAATTATTTCCGGGTCGAATCGGGTCTGGGCCACCTGGCGCCTGGAACTATCGTCGTCATACCTACGCTATTCGAGAACAGGGTTGTCGCAGTCATCGAGTTAGGTAAATTCGGGGAATGCAGCCCGCTCCATCTGCGGTTGCTGCACGAGATAACCGAGCCGGTAGCCATAGCCGTCAGTTCGCTTTTGGCCAAAAAAGATCTCGAAGGCCTGGTGCGCCAGCTGGATGGAAAGGAAAAAGAACTGAACAGCCGCATCACGGCGATCAACCGCAGCAATGCCGCATTGGAATTCGATCTCAACGGTATCATCCTAAGCGTGAATGAGCAATATCTCGATATGACGGGGTACAGGGAGGAGGAAGTAGTAGGCAGGCATCACAGCATGTTCGTCGAAAAAGGGTATGAGACGTCAAAGGAATACCGCGATTTCTGGCAGCGGTTGAAAAAGGGCGAGTACCAGCAGGGCGTGTTCAAACGCATCACCAAGAGCGGTGAGCCGATCTGGTTGCAGGGGAATTACAATCCGCTGATGGACGACAAGGGAAAACCAGCCCGGGTACTGAAGATCGCCACGAATATCACCCCCGCCAAAAGACAGCAGATAGAACTCGATGCCATTACGGACGCGATCTACAAGTCGAACCTCACGGTGGAATTCGACATGAATGGTAAGATCATAAAGGCCAACGACAATTTTCTTCATCTGCTGGACTATACCGCCGGCGAGCTGATCGGGCGACACCATAGCGTGCTGGTTGAAAAAGGGGTCGAAAAGACGGCGGAATATGCCGCGTTCTGGGACGCGCTCAGGAGAGGGGAATTCCAACAGGGCGAGTACAAACGGATGACCAGGAAAGGCGAGCCGGTTTGGATCAGGGGGAACTACAATCCCATCATGGATACGGAGGGCAAGCCGTACAGGATATTGAAGATCGCCACCGATGTCACGCTGGCCCGGATGCAGGCGCAGGAGCTGGCGGCGCAGGCGGAGGAACTCGAGGCGCAGCAGGAAGAGCTGAAACAGATGAACGAGGAAATGAGGGATAAGAATGTGTTGCTCGAGCGTTCGCAGGCGGAGCTGGAGTCCCAGCAGGAAGAGCTCAGGCAGACCAATGAGGAGCTGGAAGAGAAGGCGGGTATGCTGGAAGAGCAGAAACAAACGCTGGAAGTGGCCAAACTAGAGGTCGAGACCAAGGCCCGCGAATTGGAGGTTTCGGGGAAATACAAATCGGAATTCCTGGCCAACATGTCGCATGAACTGAGGACCCCACTGAATAGTATCCTGATACTGGCGCAGCTGCTAAGTGAAAACAAGAGCGGAGTATTGGGAGAAAAAGAGGTGGAATTTGCGAAAAATATCCGCACCAGCGGCGCCGACCTGCTGAACCTCATCAACGAGATACTCGATCTCTCCAAGGTGGAGGCTGGAAGGATCGAGCTGGACATCACGGAGATCAACCTGGGAAGTCTGAAAGAGAAGCTGGTCTCCCTATTCGGCGAAGTGGCGAAGGACCGCGGCATTCATTTTGAAATCAATGTGGGAAAGGAGGCGGCGGAGCACGGCCTGTCCACGGACGGACAACGGCTGGAGCAGATACTCAAAAATCTGCTTTCCAACGCTTTTAAATTTACGGAGATGAACGGAAATGTCACCCTGGATATCCGGCTGTTGCCTGAAGCCGGCCAGGCAACGCTTCCGGGGCCGGGGCAGCCGGCGACGGTGGGCTTTTCGGTCAGGGATACGGGGATCGGGATACCGGAAAGCAAACGGGAGATGATCTTCGATGCCTTCCGGCAGGCGGACGGATCGACCAAACGAAAATATGGTGGAACAGGTCTCGGTCTTTCCATCAGCCGTCAACTGGCCAATGCGCTGGGCGGCGAGATAAGTATGGAAAGCGAAGAGGGCAAAGGCAGCGTCTTTACCCTTCGTCTTCCCGGCCGGCCGGATCGTACCGAAGACGGACCCGGCTTTAAGGAGACTGTTGGGAAGAAGGCGGTCCGTAAGGAAATGAATTCAACGAAAAGACCGGTCAGGGGCTCGGGCGTGAAAGCCGGGGTGGACATTGCCGACGACCGGGACTCCATCGGGGAAAACGACAGGGTCGTCCTCATCATCGAAGACGATGCTGATTTCGCCAGTATCCTGCTGCATATTACGCGCGAGCGTGGATGCAAGGGGATCGTCGCCCGGCAAGGGAACTCGGGTCTGAGCCTGGCAAGATTTTATAAACCGGACGCGATCCTGCTGGACATGAAACTGCCGGTCATGGATGGAGCGGATGTCCTGAGGCAGCTGAAAAACGACCCGGCGCTCCGGCATATTCCCGTGCAGATCCTCTCGGGGGAGGACCGGCGAAAGGAGGGATTGGACCTGGGGGCTTTCGACTTTATTCAAAAGCCCGTGTCCCTGGCGGAACTACAGCGGGCTTTCAGCCGTATGGAGGAATTTGCCAACAAGAAGCTGAAGAAACTACTCATAGTGGAAGATAACCAGCAGCAGAATACGGCCATCCGGGAACTGGTCGGCAATGGGGACGTACAGACTGTGCCCTGCTTCACCGGCGAGGAGGCTTACGGTCTCCTCCAACAACAGCCTTTCGATTGTATCATCATCGACCTCGGTCTGCCGGAAATGAGCGGAATGGAACTGCTGGAGAAGATCAGGGACAACGAGGAGCTTAGGCGTATGCCCATCATCATCTACACGGCAAGGGATCTCAGCAGGGAGGAGACAACCCGGCTGCATAAGCTGGCCAGCACCGTGATCCTGAAAACCGCGGACTCGAGGGAAAGGTTGCTGGACGAAACCACCCTTTTCCTGCATCGCGTGGAATCGCGTCTTCCCAGGGAAAAGCAGCAGATCATCCGCAAATTGCACCGGACGGACGAAATCCTGAAGAATAAAAAGGTGTTGCTCGTGGATGACGACATGCGAAACATCTATTCGCTGACCAATGTGCTGGACGAGGAAGGAATGCATTGTATCACGGCCGAGAACGGCCAGGCGGCGGTTCAGTTGTTCAGGGAGACACCGGATATCGACATCGTGCTGATGGATGTGATGATGCCGGGCATGGATGGGTATGAGGCGACCAAGGAGATCAGGCGGGCTCCGGGGGGAGCGCGGACGCCGGTGATCGCCCTCACGGCCAAAGCGATGAAGGGGGACAGGGAGAAATGTCTCGAGGCCGGGATGTCCGATTATATCTCCAAGCCTGTGAATTTAGAGCAGCTGCTCTCCCTGATGCGGGTCTGGCTTTATCGTTGAGGCATGAATACGATAGAAGGTATGGAATAATGGAAGGTATGAGCACAATGGAAGGTATGGAAATGATTGGAGGCATGAATACGATAGAAGGTATGGAGACGACAGAAGATATGCTAAAAGGGAAGAGTATCCTTATCGCGGACGACGATGCGCGCAACCTGTATGCATTGTCCCGCTATCTTGAAGCAATGGTGCCGGGGATGATCATTTATACGGCGACGGGCGGACGGGAGGCCATCGAGCTGTTGAAGGAGCACCAGGACATATCCCTTGTACTGATGGACATCCTGATGACGGATATGGATGGTTATGAGGCTATCAGGCAGATCAGATGCTGTACGGAATCGAAACAGGTGCCGATCATAGCAGTAACGGCCCAGGCCATGGATGGCGACAGGGAGAAATGCCTGGAGGCGGGCGCCTCGGATTATGTATCCAAACCTATCGACATGGAGCAACTGTTGAAATCCATGGCAAGTGCGGTCAAGCCCGTGTAAGAAATGATAGAAACAACCGATCTCAGAAATCTGCTGGATTCCATCCGGCTGGTGTACGGGTACGATTTCACCGAATATTCGGAAGGATCGCTCGGGCGGAGGGTAGCTCATTTCATGAAGACGCAGAATATCGCGGACATCCATGAGGTAGCGAAGGCGATCCTCCGCGACGAAGCGGTATTCGAGCTGTTCGTACAGGACGTGACGGTGACGGTGACCGAAATGTTCCGCGACCCCGCGTTTTACAAGAGTTTGCGCGAAAAGGTGAGCGCCAGGCTGGCCACCTATCCGCTGATCAGGGTCTGGATAGCGGGTTGCGCCACGGGCGAAGAGGTTTATTCCGTGGCTATCCTGTTAAAGGAAGAAGGGCTGCTTGAACGAAGCCTGATCTATGCAACGGATATCAATCAACGCAGTCTTCAGAAAGCCAGGGAGGGGATCTTCCCGATCAGCCATATGGCGAAGTATACGGCCAATTATCTCAAAAGTGGGGGAAGGGGTAGTTTTTCAGATTATTACCTGGCGAAGTATGATGGCGTCCTGATGGATAAGACGCTGAGGCAGGCTACTGTTTTTTCAGCTCACAATCTGACGACGGATCAGTCGTTCAATGAGTTTCAGCTGATCCTATGCCGCAATGTGCTGATCTATTTCAATCAGAGCCTGCAAAGCAAGGTGATCGGGCTTTTTCATGAGAGTCTTTGTCCGTTCGGCATCCTGGCGCTGGGCAACAAGGAATCCCTGCTTTTTACAGATAAAGAGCATAAGTACAGGACAATGGATAAGAAGGAAAGAATATTTATTAAACAGGAGTGAGGGGTCGCGCCGCGGGAATGGTTATGCAGGCGGCGGGTATGGCGGCAACAAAAAAGGGGCATAGAGTATGGCGGCAAAAAAGGCAATGATCCTGATCGTCGATGAAAATGCGCGGAATGTCCGTTCGCTGGAGCGGATGTTGTCGGCGCCAGACAGGCTATTTGTCTCGGCCTCGAATGGGAAGGATGCGTTGAAGACGGCGTTGAGCACGGACCTGGATCTCATTTTGCTCGAGATGCAGATGCCGTCGATGGATGGGTTGGAGGTGGCGCAGATCCTGAAGACCAACCGAAGGACAAGGGATGTGCCGGTGATATTCCTGGCGGAGAAGGGGGAGGGGCAGGCTGTCGGGATGGGGGGTGAGGCGCAGGGTGGTTCGGGCGGCCGCGATGTCGGGCAGGCTGTCGGGATAGGGGGTGAGGAGGCGGCCACCGAGTATCTATACAGACCGTTGGATCCGGCGATCACGGGAGCCAGGGTCTCCGCGTTGCTGCTGCAACAACGGCAAAAGAAGGAGCTGGCGGAGAAAGATGCGGCCCTCGAAAATTATTCCCTATTGATCGGCAATTCGACCGATCTTCTATGCACTCTCGATGCGGGGACGTTGAAGTTCGAAGACGTGAATGCGGCGGTGAATGACATGCTGGGCTACACTGTAGAGGAGGTCAAGGGCAGCTGGCTGCTGTTCTATCTGCACGAAGAGGAAAAACAGAAGGTGCAGGCATTCGGCAAGGATACCCGGGAGAAATTCTCTTTTGAAACAAGGGTTTGGACGAAGAGCAGGGCCGTCAGGCTGTTGCAATGGCAAGTCGTCCGGCGAAACGGCCGATGGTTTGCCGGCGCCCGGGATGTCACGGGTGTGAAGGAAGCCGAGGAAATAAAGCATTACCTGGCTACCGTCGTCAAACAATCGGATGAGGCCGTTTATCTCCATGATGCCGAAGGGCGGATCATTTCCTGGAACACGGGCGCCGAGAAGATCTATGGATTCACGGAAAAGGAGGCGTTGCAGATGAAGATCTGGAATATCGTGCCCGAGCACCTGATGGCCGAAGCGCAGCAGCTGGTGAATACCGTCATTGCGGGCGCCGAGGTCAAGTCGCTGGAAACGACACGGATCACCCGGCAGGGGAAGGTGATCGACGTGCGGTTCTCGGCCTCCGTCCTGGTGGATGCCGAGAAGAAGGTGTTGTCCATTGCGATAACGGAAAGGGATATAACGGAAGAGAAGCGGGCGAAGGAGAAGATCAGGGAGGCCAACCGGGAGCTGGAGAAGGCGCTGTCCGAGCTGCAGCTGGTGAACAAGGAGCTGGAATCGTTCTCCTATTCCGTCTCGCACGATCTGCGCGCGCCGCTAAGGGCGCTGGACGGGTATTCGCACATGCTATCGGACGAATTTGGGACGGTGCTGAATGAGGAAGGCAAGCGTCTGTTGGGCAATATCCGACGCAATGCCAGGCGGATGGGAATGCTGATCGATGACCTGCTGTCGTTCTCGCGTCTGGGAAGGAAGGAATTGCATAAATCGCCTGTGGATATGCGGGAACTGGTGGTCGAGGTGCTGCAGGAACTGGACGTTTTTTCGGGTGACGCCGACGAGAAGGGGGGCGTTCGGATCGAGGTTCGCGAGCTGCCCCCGGCGCATGCGGATCAATCGTTGCTGCGGCAGGTGTGGACCAATCTCATCTCGAATGCGTTGAAGTATTCGGCAAAGTCGGCGGAGCCGGCGGTGATCATTGGGAGTGTCGGGGGTGCGGGTGTGGGTGCGGGTGTGGGTCGCCCGGATGCGATGGATGGCTTGGGCGGTTTGGGCGGCGCGGGTGGAACGGAGGATGGGTGCGTCTATTTTGTGCGAGATAACGGGGTTGGCTTCGATATGGAATATGTTGGCAAGCTGTTTGGAGTTTTTCAACGATTGCACAGCGACCAGGAGTTCGAGGGCATGGGCGTCGGGTTGGCGATCGTTCAACGGATCATTTCCCGGCATGGCGGCAGGGTATGGGCCGAGGGGGAGCCTGGAAAGGGGGCGACCTTTTACTTTTCGTTGCCTTGTGGCGATGGGGTGAATGGTAAATAAAAAGATGTGGGTATTGGTAAATAAAAAACGGTGAGTATGATAAAAGTTCTAATTCTAGAGCATGAGGTCCAGGACGTCGAACTGCTCCGGTACGAGTTGAAGAAGAACCACCTGGAATATGAAACAGACGTGGCGCAGACCAGGGAGGAATATGCAGCGGCGCTCGTAAGGTTCCGGCCGGAGATCATCCTCGCCGACTTCAATCTTCCGTCGTTCGATGCGGAGAGAGCTTACCGCATGAAACAGGAAGTGCTGCCGGATACGCCATTCATCATCGTATCGGGCGCCATCGGGGAGGAAAATGCCGTGTCGCTGATCAAGAAGGGGGTCACCGACTTTGTCCCCAAGGACAAACTATTCACCCTATTACCGAAAATAAGCAGGGCCCTGCAGGAGGCGAAGGAGCGGCGGGAGAGGCTGGAGGCGGAACGACGGCTGGATGAGGAGCGGATACGCCATGCGAAAATGCTGACCCGCGCCGCCATCGAGGGGCAGGAGAAGGAAAGGGCCGTTATCGGGAAGGAACTGCATGACAATATCAACCAGACACTTTCCATTATCAAGATCTATATCTCGCTGGCCGAAGAGGGCGGCGATAACTGGCGGCAACTACTGCAACAAAGCGAGGGCATGATCAATAAGTGCATCAACGAGATAAGGGGGATCTCGCACCTGCTGATACCACCGCCCCTCAAAGAGGAAGGGCTCATCTCCGCGGTAGATACGCTGATCGAACGGATACAGGCTGCCAGACCTTTTGCCATTCATTTCAATCATGAAGAAAGCCGCGGAAAGGAAATAGACGAAGAGGAGCAACTGGCGCTGTACCGGATCATCCAGGAACAATTCAACAATATCATCAAGCATGCCCATGCGACCCAGGTGGATGTCGAGCTGACGGAGAGCGACGAGCAGGTATTCTTAAAGATAACCGATAACGGCCAGGGTTTCGATACGGGCAAGAAAGGCCGCGGGGTGGGACTAAACAATATGCTCAGCCGAGTGCGGGTATTCGACGGCGATCTTCAGATCATTTCCGGCCGTGGGGCGGGGTGTACGCTGAAAGTGCGTTTGCCAAAGGAGCATGAGCTGGCGCATTGAGGGGCTTAGTCTGCGGCGAATCGTGGCTGTTGCAACTAACGGTTAAGGGAGAGCGAAGTACATCTGGGCTGGTCATCTAAATAGAAACACTTAAGCGTGAATGTAGGTGGTGCACGGTTATGGCCCAAATCGACAAGGATGCGATATTTGTTTCTTAGACCATTAGTAAACATATCTTCCATGTTCAGGTATTTTGACAAGCTGTTTGTCCGTATATACAAGTGGTATGCATCGTTTCAAGGGGAAGAAACACCTGCCTTAACCAGTATGCTGGTGATCTCCCTTTTTCAGGCGTTCAACGTGATGGCAATCATTTTCCTCGTGGGGGGTGTGTTGTACGGACGGAACTGGGTGATAACTAAACTAGACATCATCGTGCTTTTGGTCGTCATGTTAATCTTCGATTATATCAGGATATACCGGATCATAGGATTCCAAACGATGTTGGAGCGATATCATTCAAAGGAAAGCAGGACTGTAAAGCTGCATCCGGCGATTTATTTTTGTGCCAGCTGTTTACTGTTAGGTCTCCTTCGGTTGATTGGTTTTTTCCCTCAAATGCAGTAGGTGCGGAGATGTATCCGCTTTGCCGGCGCCGACCGTGAAGGCCAGGAGGCAAGTGCTGAGGATAAAGTTCAGTATGTTATAAGGGGTGGTCAATGGATAAAGCCATCTTCGGCCTATTAAGATAGGGAAAGTTGTAATCGGTTGCAAGTAGATTAACGAAAACTAAGCGGGAGAAGTCGGGCGACGGCGAGCCAAGCGCTGAAAAGGCCTCGAATGGCACGAGGCGGCTTAATCCGCGAAGAACTTGCAAGAATTGTCCACAAGTTTGAAATGTTTGCCGATGTAAGAGATTCGGAAGATTTTGCGCGTCTATAAAGCAAGAAGCTCCCTACGTGAGTATCTAGCTTTCTGCAAAAAATTTATGGAAGTAAGGGATCGTTTCGATGCCCTTGTAAAAATTTTCGAGATCGAACTTCTCGTTGGGAGAGTGGAGGTTGTCGCTGTCTAGACCGAAGCCCATGAAGACGATCTTGACGCCGAGCTCTTTTTCGAATAGCGAGCAGATGGGTATGCTGCCGCCACCGCGGACGGGGATGGGCGACTTGTGGAAGACGGCTTCGATGGCCTTCGCGGCGGACCGGTACGCCTTGCTGTCGATGGGCGTCATGTAGGGTTCGCCGCCGTGATGTTCCTCCGCCCTGACGGTGACGCCGGGAGGAGCGATCTG
>Ga0207695_10000235_pt1 | contig 146984 bp, 127 predicted proteins | sample KBSC54metaG_FD_184354 | JGI IMG/M metagenome (GOLD analysis project Ga0207695, IMG submission 184354) | Corn rhizosphere microbial communities from Kellogg Biological Station, Michigan, USA - KBS C5-4 metaG (SPAdes) (version 2) | ecosystem: Host-associated > Plants > Roots > Rhizosphere >... | reverse complement strand
TACCCTATTCCCTAATCAACTATTCCCCGTCTCTAACTGTATTCCTTTTACAGATCCCCTCTTTGCTTTTTCGTATCGTACCAGTTTCCACTACTACGCTACATGATTTTCTATTTCTTAAAAGAACGTTTACTGTTCTCTGTCGCAGAGAACTATTTTCAAAATCCCGCAGGATCATTGATTTTTTAACCTTTGGCCTCGTTGCCGAAGCGGCTGCAAAGATGCGATTTATTTTAATTCCTGTCAAGTGTTATTTTCACTTATTTTCAGTTTATTTTTTTAGTCGCTAAATCTTCAAAAAACAACCGTCTTTTCCGAGGCGGGGCACAAATGTACAGAGTTTTTTTGGCCCTGCAAAAACATTTTTAAAAAAACTTGTAGGCCTTTATAACTGCCTGTAAACTAAGTGCTACGAAACCATATTTTTTTGCATGTAATATATAAAGTATGGCAACTACCTTATTCGTACCTTTGAAACACGATATGGATAAGCTTAATTTCCCACCAAATTTTTTGAATTCACTAACCGGCGAACCCGGTTTTAATGAAGAAAATTTTAAAAACACGCACCAAAATACCGATGCGCCTACCTCCATCCGCTTAAATCCGTTTAAAAAAGCGGCCATAAAAACTGACGGCCAAATACCCTGGTGCCCCGAAGGATATTATTTAAATGAGCGACCTTCCTTCACTTTCGACCCCTTATTTCATGCAGGTTGTTATTATGTACAGGAAGCATCGAGCATGTTCATTGGCCATATACTTAATTTTATAAAGCCCGATGGCGAACCCGTGAAGATATTAGACCTGTGCGCGGCGCCGGGCGGCAAAAGCACTTTGCTTAATTCGGCAATGAATACCGACGATCTTTTGGTGGCAAACGAGATTATCAAAACACGTGTACCTATATTAACTGATAATCTTAGCAGGTGGGGAACGGCTAATACTATAGTTGCCAATAACGACCCCAGGGATTTTGCGCGCCTTAAAGGTTTTTTTGATATTATTTTGGTTGACGCCCCCTGCTCCGGCTCAGGAATGTTCCGTAAAGACCCTGCCGCCATGAGCGAATGGAGCGAGGCCAACGTGAACCTGTGCCACCAAAGGCAGGAACGAATTTTGGCTGATATTTACCCTTGCTTAAAAGAAGGCGGCTACCTTATATATAGTACCTGCTCCTACTCGCACCAGGAAAATGAAGATATACTGGACCGGCTTTGCAATGAATTTGAATTTGAAAGTTTACAGGTACCTATAAATAAAGAATGGGGGATAGTGGAAACACGATCGGAAAAGCAGAAGGCATGGGGATACCGCTTTTATCCCGGCAAGGTAAAAGGCGAGGGCTTATTCGCGGCCTGTTTAAAAAAGACCGGCACACAGGAAACAATGGGCGGCTTTAAGAATAAGGAGCAGCAGAAAGTAGTGGCTAAGGAAATGGATTTGATTAAAGCCTACATTAATACCCCTGACGATTTCTATTATTTCAAAGCCAATGACGACTGGATGGCCATTTATCGCCAGCATATCGAAAGCCTGAATATTTTGCAGCGTAACCTCTACATCAAAAAATCGGGCGTGCGCATAGGCAAACTGGCCGGAAAGGATTTGATCCCCGACCATGAACTCGCTTTAAGTATTATAGTTAATAAGGATGCAGTTTTACAAACCGAATTAGACAAGGAACAAGCCATTCAATATTTAAGGCGCGATAATATGGTTATTAATCCTGTTGAAAAAGGCTGGAGTCTAATGGATTATGAAGGCTACGCATTAGGTTGGGCCAAGTTGCTGCCCAATCGCATAAATAATTATTATCCTAAAGAGATTAGGATATTGAGCCAGGGGCGTTATTAATGTAAACACTATACTTCTACCAGCAGGAAAACGCCCGAATTTTAGAAATGAGTTTTACTAAGTCCTATACCTATAAAAGCCTTCTTTTATTTAATGCAATTCTCTATCTCCACCTGTTTGTAAGTATTACCGTTTTCGGTAGCTAATTGGTCTACAACAATAGAAAGGCTATTAGTTGTATGCGATGTAATGGTACCTGTTTGTGTAAAAGCATCTAAATGCTCAGTGCCAACGGTTTGTTCAGGAAAATTATAACTAATTTTATTACCGCTTAAGGTATATGTAAAAACCGCGAACGCGTTATCAACAGCATTTCCACCCAGGGGGGTTGATTGTATAAATATCTCCGCGCCGTTGCCGTCACTACCAAATTCTATAAAGTTTTGATGGTCATAAGTATAAGTAGCGTGCTCATATAACGTACCATTAATATATAGTGCAAGGCTATCGGTAGTTACATACCATTTGCCGGTTATAGTAGCAGGAACAGAATTATTTTTTGAGCAACCTACAATAAAAATAGCTGCCGGAATCAGGAGTAATAATTTTTTCATTTTTTTGACATGGTTTAGTCTGCCAAATATAAAAAAAATTGATGTTAATCAACTCCTACATTTTAATGCAAAGCCTTATGCCGATAAAGCAAGGCTTTGTACGATTCCAGGGAAAAGAATCCGGGGCTCCGACCGGTGTTTTTACAGCACCAGGCTTAATATTCACCTATTGATAACAGCACCAGCGTACAGGCATATTCCGTCTCTATCCCTTTATCATTCGCCATTTTACGCAACTCGCCGTTCTCCGTTCCGGGGTTAAATATAATGCGTTTAGGGTGGGTATTCAATATATAATCATACAGCGGCGGCTGGTTTTGCGGCCCCACGTACAAAGTAATGGTATCAATATCGTTGTGTATGTTTTTCGGCTCTTCAATCTGCACACCTGCAACCTCGCCTGCTTTAAGGCCAACGTTCACTATACTGTGCCCGCTTTTCACCAGGCGGTTAGCGGCAAGATAAGCATAGCGCCCCGGGTTGGGCGTGGCTCCTAATACCAATGTTTTTTTATCAGCCATTTATTATTCTATTTAATATCGCAATTTGCCCCGAGTGGTATATATGATGCTGTATCAATCCCTCTATCAATGCCTCGTAGCTTACGCCTGTTCCTGATTCGCGGTTACGCTCGTCGTTTATCGGTTCATCCCACTGCTCCGGCGGGAAGTTTTGGATAACACCCTGCAAATTTACGTTCACAAGCTTCAGATCATTAACATAATTCTGCCATTTTTGTTCATCGGGCGCACCTGTTTCGGGCCAGTCGCCGCTGGTGGGGACGCCTGCCGTTAGGCCGTTCATCCTGTCCATTACCTCTTCTGTCCAGGCTATCATGTGCAATACGATCTCGGCAATATTATGTACAGAGCCCGGCGGTTTTTCATAAGCGGCCTCAAAGCTAACCTGTGCCAGTATATCATATACATTAGTGCCGTACCATGGGTCGCCGGAGAGGATTTGAGTAAGCTGGGCGTTAAGTCTGTCGCTGGTGTTCATGACTATAAAACTAATGGTTTTGGATATTTGTTCTAAACTAATCACTAACTAATCTCTAAATTCTTAAATCTAATTAATCATGGTTCAGACAACTTTTCCCGCAGCACTTGCACAATTTATACCATCAATTGCAGCAGAAATTATGCCACCCGCATACCCCGCCCCTTCGCCGCAAGGGAAAAGCCCGGCCACTTGCGGGTGTTGCAAAGTTTCTTTATCCCTCGGTATTTTAACGGGTGATGAAGTGCGGCTTTCAACTCCAACCAATATAGCTTCGTTGGTATAATAGCCCTTCATTTTGTGACCAAAGGCGGGTAAAGCCTTTCTAAGCCACTCATTTATCCAGCCGGGCAGCACTTCTTTTAACTGTACACTTTTTGTACCTGGCAGGTAAGAGTTTTTAGGCAGATCTGTTGATAATTTTCCATTCACAAAGTCAACCATCCGTTGCGCCGGGGCCACCAAATTGCCACCGCCAAAATTAAACGCAACCCGTTCAATTTCCTGCTGAAAGCGGAGCATCCGGAACGGGTCGCGCTCATTACCTTTAACATCCTCCAAATTAATTTGCACTACCGTGCCCGAGTTGGCGTAAGGGTTATTCCGTTTCGACGGACTCCAGCCATTCACCACAATTTCGTTGGGTTCGGTAGCACAGGGCGCGATAATACCGCCGGGACACATACAGAAGGAGAATACTCCCCGGCCGTCAACCTGCTCCACCAAACTATAATACGATGGTGGCAGATCATCGCCCCGCACTTCGCAATGGTACTGCGCGCGGTCAATTATTTCCTGCGGATGCTCAATGCGTACACCCAAAGCAAAAGGTTTGGCTTCTATTAATATATTTTGACGGTGCAGCATCTCAAATACATCACGGGCGGAATGGCCCGTGGCGAGTATCACCGCATCACTATTTATCTTTTCTCCTGTTGATAATTGTACGCCCTTTATCTTCCCAAATTCAACCAACAGCGAGGTGACTTTAGCATCAAATTTAACCTCGCCGCCTGCGTTCAGTATAGTTTCGCGTATAGCGGTTATGATCTGCGGCAATTTATTGGTGCCGATATGCGGGCGGGCATCAACCAAAATATCCTCCGTTGCACCGTGCGCCACAAATATTTTCAGTACCTGGTTCACATCCCCCCGCTTGGTCGACCGGGTGTACAGCTTACCATCCGAATAAGTACCTGCGCCACCCTCGCCAAAACAATAATTACTTTCAGGATTAACTACGCCCTGTTTATTAATATTGGCCAAATCGCGGCGACGGTCCTTCACCTCCTTACCACGCTCAATAATGATGGGCTTCGAACCAAGCTCAATACATTGCAAGGCGGCAAATAAACCCGCCGGCCCCGCACCTACTATAATAACTGGTTTGGCCTGCTTAATATCGGGATAATTAATGGTATAGGTTTCGGGTATATAAGGTTCATCAATATAAACCTTTAATTGCATTCGGTAAACTACTTTTCGGCTGCGTGCATCAATGGAACGCTTTAAAATTTTTATACCGGTAATTCTTTGGAGAGAGATATTAGCAGAAGTTGCCGCGATACTTTTTAAAAACGCCTCGTCTTCATGCTTCTCAGGCGGGCAAGTAATTTCAATTTCTTTTATCATACATAAGCCGGGTTTTTATCCCGGATGGTGCAAAGATAGTTATTTAGTGATTGGAGATTAGTGGTTAGAGATCAGGAAAACCAACACGCATTCTTAACTAATCTCTAATCTCCAACCTCTGATCTCCATACCCAAACCGTCCGCAAGCAAACAATAACCGTACGATAACGAACACTTTCGTAGATGTGTATAAAATTATATCATTGACAATCAGTATATTAACTTATAGGTATCAATTTTGGCATAGGTGTATCAAATACGGAAGACGATGAACACCGAGAACTACTTAAGCTTGATTTGGGAAGGATGCCTTCGGAACGAGCGCAAATACCAGGAGTTATTTTATAAGCTGCTTGCCCCCAAGATGATGGCCGTTTGCATGCGCTACGCCAAAGACCGGGATGAGGCCCAGGATATATTACAGGAAGGTTTTGTAAAACTTTTCAAAAACCTGCACAACTACCGTGGCGAGGGTAGTTTGGAAGGATGGATACGCCGCATCATGGTGCACAGCGCCATATCGCGCTACCGCAAGGCCAAGACCATGGTTTTGGTTGATGATTTTGGCGAAGACAGCAACATGCAGGCCGGCACATCCCGCAACGGCAACACACTGGAAGCTGAAGATATTTTAGCGTTGGTACAGGAGCTGCCCGAAACCTATCGTGCCGTATTTAACATGTACGCTATTGAGGGTTATTCGCACCAGGAAATAGGTGAAAGCTTAGGTATGTCCGAATTATTATCACGCACTACATTGTGCCGGGCAAGGGGGATATTGAAAAGGAAGATACAGGAATTGGATGAGCGTGAACTGTGCTGTATGGCGGGGTGACCTCACCTAAATCCTCTCCAAAGGAGAGGACTTTAACTTCGCGCTTTTAAATCTTTTTTAAGAATCCTCTCCTTCGGAGGGGCAGGGAGAGGTTTTACTTATGCCTGCTCCCCATAAAAAACGTTATCTCACCGCCATTCATAATGTCATTGTGAGTTATAAAATAGCCTTTAAGTGGTTTGCCGTTTAACAGTATCTTCCGTACGTACACATTCTTAGGGCTTTGATTTTTAGTGTTGATCGTAAACGTCTTGCCGTTTTCAAGGTTGATAGTAGCCTGGTCTACCGCCGGGCTGCCGATGGCGTACTGGTCGGAGCCGGGGGCCACCGGGTAAAAGCCCATGGCGCTGAATATGTACCATGCACTCATTTGTCCGGTATCGTCATTGCCACCTAAGCCATCAGGGGTTGTTTTGTACATCCTGGGCAATATCATCCGTATCTTTTCCTGTGTTTTCCAGGGCTGGTTTGTCCAGTCGTACAAATAGGCGTCATGGTGGCTTGGTTCGTTGCCATGTACGTAGTTGCCGATGATGCCGTCTTTGGTTATATCTTCCGTTTCTGCGAAGTATTTATCGGGCAGGTTGTAGCTGAACAAGCTGTCGAGGTAAACTATAAAGCGTTTGTCACCGCCCATGGCCTGAATTAGTCCTTTGGGGTCGTGGGGTACATACAGGGTGTAGTTCCAGGCATTGCCTTCGATAAAGCCCATATCAATGGTAGTGAACGGGTCGAACTTGGTTTTGCGCCAGCTGCCGTCGGCTTCTTTGGGATGCATAAAGCCTGATTGTTTGTCGAATACGTTCTTCCAGTTCTGGCCGTATTTGCTAAACCTGTCGTATACATCCATGCGGTTCAGCTTTTTGGCCATCTGGGCAATGCACCAGTCATCATAGGCGTATTCTAATGTTGAGGATACCGAGTTGGCGTCTTTTTCATCGGGTATATACCCCATATCCATAAACAGGCCGATACTTTGGTAATCGCGGTGCGTTGCGGTGGTTACACAAGCATCCAGCGCTTTATTGGCATCGAACGGGGCATTGCCTTTTACTACCGCGTCGGCGATGACCGATACGCTGTGGTAGCCGCTCATGCACCAGTTCTCATTGGCGCTGTTGCTCCATACCGGCAGCATGTGCTCGGGGCTCTGGTCATAGTGGGCCAGCATGCTTTTGATCATGTCGGCGTTTTTATCCGGCTCAATGATATTGAACAGCGGGTGCAGCGCGCGGTGGGTATCCCACAAACTGAAGGTGGTGTAATTGGTAAAGCCGTCGGCTTTGTGTACATTCTGGTCGAGGCCCTTGTACTGTCCGTCCTCATCCATGTAGAGGGTGGGGTTGATCATCGCATGGTACATACTCGTGTAGAAGTTCACTTTATCGTCTTCACTGCCTTTGATCACGATCTTGTGCAGCTCTTTTTCCCATAGTTCCTGTCCGTCCGCTTTTACCTTATCGAAGTCCCAGCCGGGTACTTCGGCCTGCATATTATTCAATGCGCCGTCCATGCTTACCGGCGAGATGGCCATTTTTATTTTTATCTTTTCCCCTTCGCTGGTTTTGAAGTCGAACCAGGCTTTGATCTGTTTGCCGGCTATTTCGGGGAAGTTGTCCCGCTGGTTGAATTTTGCCCAGAAGCCGCGGTATACTTCTTTGGGCGAGTAGTTGGCAAAGCCATGGTAATTAAAATGCTTGTTAAAGGCCATGGCGAAGTACAATGTCCTTGTTCTTGCCCAGCCGTTGGTCTGGCGGTAGCCTACGATCAGGCTGTCATTGATGACGTGTACATACGTCCATACGTTTTTGTCGGGGTAGTTGTAGATGCCTGCCGTCAGGTCCAGGATGATATGGGCGCTGTCTGTTTTCGGGAAGGTGTACTGGTGGAAGCCTACCCTTGCACTGGTGGTCATCTCGGCTATGATGCCTGAGGCATCTAGCTTTACTTTGTAGTAGTTGGCTTCGCTTACTTCGTTTGTGTGCGAAAAGCCCGAGCGGTAGCCGCTGCCGGGTTTATCTGCTGTGCCGGGGTTGAGCTGGAGCTTGCCTGTTGTCGGCATTACCAGGAAGTCGCCCAGGTCGGAATGGCCCGTGCCGCTGAAATGGGTATGGCTAAAGCCTACGATCGTTTTATCATCATACTGGTAGCCCGCGCAATATTTGTATACGTCGGGGTTGTAATGGCCCTTCAGGTCATAGCTCGGGGTATCTGTCTCCGGGCTTAGCTGCACCATGCCAAACGGTACCGTGGCCCCGGGGAACGTGTGCCCCATCCGCTCTGTCCCGATGATCGGGTGTACGTAGCGGATTAGGGAGGTGGGTTGGGGTTTCGGGTTTTGTGCCTGTGTGGTTATTGATGTCGTCAGAATAAAGCAGAGGCATAGTAGTGCGAGAGGACTTTTCATTACAAATCAAGTATCAGTTACAACAAATATATGGCCTGGATCAGAATTTACAGAATTAATAAACTAACAGGATTCTGAAAATCTATAATCTGTGCGTTTTATCCGGATAAGAATTGCGTTAGGGATTGAAATGGATACCCGCCGTGGGAGGATCGTGTGCAGGCAGCGCTTAATGCCTGTAGCCGTATGAATGGAAAGCCCGACCCGCTTCTACCAGCGGGGAACGCCCAAAAAATTGAAGGTTGAAAGTTATAAGTTGAAAGAAAAAAACCTGCAACATACAAAACACAACTTATAACATCGTCGCACTAAAGTCTTGATACTTGCGACTTGATACTAATTAACCTTACTATAATAATTCCCCCTATTGCCTATGACCGCACCATTAGCTTTTTGGGTGATGATAAGCTTTACGGTATTATCGTTTAGCCTGATTATTTTTTCAGCTATCGAGTGATCGCTTAAATCATAAAAAACACCGGTTTGCAGGGAGTAGATAAAATCAAAGGTACCTACGGATGTCCGTTCTTTACCTTCGGTGGCCGAAGTAAAGTTCACCGTATCCAGCATGGCCGTTACCGGGTTGTAACCAACAATAACATTGGGATGCACCACCAATTGCGGTGTGCCGGGATTGATGTAAGCCGTATCGCCACCGGCGTTTTGATTAATGATCTCGGCTATGCCATCGGATGCACTGCTGCCTTTATACAGCGTATCGGAGTTTAAATACAGCACATATTTGCCGCTAAGCGACAGCACCGGCGTTGGCTTTGGTGTTGATTTTTTACCGCAGGCGGCGATGGTTGCGGCAAAGAGCATGATGATATAGGTAACCTTCTTCATCTTTTTTCTTGTTATTGCAAATATAACGTTTTGGGTGGATACGTGCTGGGGTGTGGGAATGTTTCAATCAAGCCGGTTTTCAAGTGTTAGTCCGTTCGGGGTATAACAGCTGCAAAGAACACTTGTAAATATGTTACTACATGCATTAAACTTTTTAAAAAATAATCCTAATTTTGATTTAACCACATTTACCAATTATACTGCGAGCGATGGATTTTCTGAACGCGATATTTAACAACATTAAAGATTTTTTTGGCTTCGGCGGCCTGGTGGATATTATCCATTCGGGCGATTATAGCCGCCTGCTCACTTATAACGGCATCATTTCGCTCATCGGGCCGCTGATACCGGTTTTGCTGGTTTTTGAAATTATCCGCGCGGCGTTTTATAAGCGCTTCAAGGTTATATCGTATAAGATCTCGTTTTTCACCTATGTACTCAACGCCTTTATCGGCAGCGTACTTTCTATCGCTATGGTGGGCTTGTGCATCGGGTTGTTCGAACCACATGCGCTTTATCACCTTAGCTTTACTTGGTACTGGTTTATTTTGGGCTATGTTACGTGGGAATTTGCGCATTTTATTTACCACTATTTTGCGCATAAGGTGCGCATTTTGTGGTGCCTGCATTCCACCCATCACGCGCCCGAGGCCATGAACCTGTCAGTAACTTACGCGCATTTTTTTCTTGAGGCGCCTTATGCCGATATTGTGCGCACTAGCATCTGTATTTTATTAGGCGTACCGCCGGTTATGCTGGGGGTAATTATGTTTGTCGACGGCTTTTGGGGCAGCTTTATACATGTGGGCGAAAATATAATTAACGATGCCCGCTTTGGTTGGTTGGGCAGGTTGATACTTACCCCATCGCATCACCGGGTGCACCATGCCAAAAACCCGCTGTATATGGATACCAATTTCTGCAACCTGCTAAACATTTGGGACCGCGCATTCGGCACCTACCAGCCCGAAGACCGCGCCATGCCTATTGAATATGGCATTACCCGCCAAATGAAACGCCATAGCTTTCTTGATGCCTATTTTGGCGAGATCATAGCCTTAGGTAAAGACGTAGCCAAAGCTCCCGGTATTAAAAACAAATTCCTGTACATTGTAATGCCGCCGGGATGGAGCCATACAGGCGAGCATAAGACTTCGAAAGTGGTGAAGAAGGAATATCAAGTAGCCAGTAGCAAGTAGCAAGATTTTTTTTATGTAGTATCGAAAGAACACCGGCGATGCAATCGTTATTGCGTCTTATCCTGATGTCTCGTCCTGAAATAGATTTACAGACATGAGCCTGGATACATGGCAAGCAGCTACGGCATAAACCCACCAAACCATTACTCCTATATCCATTTATTCCGTTCCCCCTTGCATTAAATCCAGCTATAAGCCGTTAGTGGCTTTATAATTATTTATTCACTTAAACAAAATCTTATGGAATGCTTCTCATTTAATCCATCTTGATATATATTTGCAATCCAACGTTGGTATGCTTTTGTGTATTACCATTGAAATAAAGAGATTAATAATTTAATTTTTAACCTGGCTGAAGAAGCGTCAAACACGCTTAACATACAGGAAAACAACGATTATTAATATATAAACAACTTTCGGGATGTAGCGTAGCCCGGTATCGCGCCAGCATGGGGTGCTGGAGGTCGGAAGTTCGAATCTTCTCATCCCGACCATAAAAAAGCTGTCATTTGGCAGCTTTTTTGTTTTATCTTGCATTACTAAACAAATCACAATGGTGCAAAAATCATCTGTAGAATCGGGGGCTTATGTTTTTTATATCCGAAACAGGAAAATTTTAACCGCGGGGGCAATATTTTTGATTTTATTTGGCCTGCCGGTGAAAATTTATAACGCACCGGTTTTTGATCAAAACCATAAATACGAAGATATTGGCTTTTTATTCGATACGGCATTTATATGTTTGGTATTGCCAATATGGATGCTTATGAAGGTCCGTAAGGCAACAAAAGCTTATAAAAACCAAGAGGAATGGGAAAAGCTGTAAATTGCTATACGTAGTACCCAGACGAGCTTGGGTCATTTCGAATCTTCTCTCATCCCAACCATTAAATAAAAAAGCCTTTAGCCTTTCTACTAAACACTTTTTATAAGCTTCCTCGTTGTGCCTACAAAACCCAATAAACACAAAATTAAATGGTCAGCGACCGGTTATCTAATATCTCTACTACCTTACCCACCATTTCATGTACATCAAAAGGCTTGCGGATGTAGTCATTGGCCTGGCATTCCTTAGCAATCAGTTCAATATTATTGTCTGTGGAAAGCACTATTACCGGTATATGCTTTAACATCATATCATGTTTTATCCTCAGGCATAAACGGTGACCGGGCTTATTGTTTATAAATTCATCTATCAATATCAGGTCGGGGACAAATTGGATTATTTCGGTAAGGCCCTGCGGCTCGGGGATACTCAGGGTATTAAAACCTTCTTCCTCCAAAATATAGTCAACAATACTTCTTATATCATGGTCATTCTCAATAATAAGTACTTTTTTCTTCATGGGTCAATCAATTTAAATTATCAGGAACTCAAATATAATAACTTATAGTTTATAATATGCAATTTCAAATTAATGATAAATGCGGCTCATATTATACTCTCTGCTCCCGTAGGCTTGCAGCCCTTGGCTGTGCAAGTTTGCAGACTGCAACTGCCAACCATACAGGTACAGGATGGTTAATATTACCGGGCTATTATTTTTGTAAAACAATATAACCCCATTATCAGCCATCTTATGAACTCAATTACTTTCCCGAACCTGCAAAAGCGCGGCCTGTTTATTATCGTTATGCTCATCGCATCGCAAATAACCTTCGCGCAGGGCCAATCAAACAAAACAAAAATGCCGGCCAATTTATTTGGCTTTACGCAGCCCGCCCCTATGGATTTTAACGACCATGTGGGCTATTTTTCCTTATTCAACGGCAAAGATTTGAAAGGCTGGGACGGCAACCCTAAATTCTGGCGGGTGGAAGATGGCGCAATAGTTGGTGAATCGACCCCAGCCAACCCCAGCGGCAACAGCTACATTGCCTACAAGGCGATGAAGGCTAAGGATTTTACCCTGAAATTTGAAATTAAAGTTGAAGGCGACGGCGGCAGCGGGATACAATACAGGAGTAAAACGGGGATACCCTGGCTTTCGAAGATACCTGATAATCTGCAGCCTGTTAATTTAAACTGGATGATGACCGGCCCCCAGGCCGACTTTTGGCCATCGGCGCAATATTGGACCGGGCAATTTTATTCGGAAAACACGCCCATGCGCATACTTGCCTGGCGCGGGCAGGTGGTTGAGGGCTATGGCACAAAAAGCAAGCGCCTCATGGGCAACATTGGCGATATTATGGACCTGGACAATTACATAAAAAAGAACGACTGGAACCAATACACCGTAATAGCGCGCGGCGGCGTGTTTATCCATATCATCAACGGGCAGTTAATGGCCGTTATGATAGATGACGACCCGGCATCATCCAACAACCAGGCAGGCTATATCGGCATCGAAATTGAAGCCATTACCAAAGTTTTGGTCAGGAACATCTGGATAAAAAAGCTGGATTGAACATTCTGTAGCACATTTATACCCCTTTGTTTTATGCTAATTGTTGCATATTACCTTGCGAGCTGTAAAACACCAGCCAGCTTTTTGCGTTAGATATTTGCACCAACCGGGAAATATGTATGCATATAGTCGGGTTCATCCGGTCTGTAAAAGGTAAGATAATCATCGCCTCCATATTGGCGTGCTTTGCGCTGTTCATGGCCTGGGAAACCAGTAAGGACGCGGCAAGGGCAGTGCTGTACGCCTTTGAAAATGTATCTGCCCCCAATGAAAAACTGCGCCTGGTTAATGAATTATCCCATCGCATAACCAGGCTCGACCAGGTGCAAAAAGGGTTGTTACTGCGCAATCCATCAAAATATTACAGCTTTTTGGTAGAAACAAAAAAGCTGAGTTTAAAAATAGATACCCTAAAGCGCCTATATGCAGGCACCCCCACCCAACTAAAACGCCTCAATACGCTGAAAAGATTATTGCAGGACAGGGACAAACTTTATATAAGCTATTTAAATGTACGCGAGGGGCTAATCAACAATAAATCGTTTTCGGCACAGGTGGGGCAGTTGAATGCTATGGTAAATAACTCGGCCCGGCAAACAGACAGCCTTGTTACCACTACCGAAAAACAAACCTCAACCATGATGGTTTACCCCAACCAGGATGCTCCGGAACAGGAAACGCATAAGGGTTTTTTTAGTAAACTTTTTGGCAAAAGAGAAGTAAAAAAGCCCGAGGCCAAGCCTTATCAGGTTGTTAATGAGGAAACAAAGGTAAAAAAGGACACCATTGCAGTTTCGCTGCGGGATAGCTTGTTAAAAGCGGTTGGAAAGGCCATGCGGAATATGGAAAAACGACAGCAAACCCAAAGCGCGTTATTTGTAAAACGCGAGGCTATATTAAATAAGTCAAGCGGTAATATTATAAGGCAGATACTTACAATATTAAATAAGGTGCAGAACGAAGCGATAGCACAAAACAATTTAGATAATGCTGTTGCTAAAGGGGTTGTTAAAAAAAGTATTACCCGCATCAGCTATATTATGCTTGCGTTTTTTGTACTAACGGGGCTGCTGGTTTATCTTATTTTAAGGGATATTTCGCGCATTAATACGTATCGTAAAAAATTGGAGGCCGCAAAGGACGAAGCAGAATACCATGCGCTGGCCAAGCACCGCTTTCTTTCGAACATGAGCCACGAGATACGTACGCCGCTGCAATCCATCATCGGTTATGCCGAACTGGTTAAAAAACAGGAAAACCCGCAAAAAAAAGATATAAATGCCATTTATACTTCATCAAACCACTTACTGCAAATAGTTAACGAGGTACTTGATTATAACCGGATCATCTCGGGAAAATTTACGTTTGCAAACTCGGTGTTTAATATGCAGCAATTGCTTGATGAAGTGATCACTACATTAAACTTTGAAGCCGAAAAAAAAGGTCTTATTTTGAACACCGATTATGATAGCGATGTTCAGAGCCTTGTTTTGGGCGATGCATTCAGGCTTAAGCAAGTGCTGTATAACTTGCTGGGCAATGCCATAAAATTTACGCACAATGGCGAAGTGAAGCTAACGGTAACAGGCAAACAACAGAACAACCTTATACATTATCAATTTAACGTGACCGACACCGGGATAGGGCTTGCACCGGATGATGTAGAACGCATATTTACCGAGTTTGAACAAGCCGGCGATGAAAAACAACATCAAACAGGTACCGGGCTGGGCCTTGCTATTACCAAAAAGCTTATTGAAACCCAGGGCGGGCGTATTAATGTAAAAAGCGAATTGGGCAAAGGCAGTAGTTTTATTGTTGAACTTGATTTTGAAACAACAGATGCCCCGGCAACTGTTAACACGCAGCCCAATACCACATTGGCAAACTTATTTAATAATACCGTTTGGGTGGTTGATGATGACCCTTTTATATTGGAGGTTTGCGCAAGGATGTTTGAACAAAATAAGATCAGTTATCGCTGCTTTTTTTCGGCGCAGGAAATGCTGGATACACCTTGGGATTTTAATGTAAAGTGCGTATTGATAGATATGCGCATGCCGGGGATAGGTGGGATGGAGCTTTGCCGGCAATTACGCAAACGCGCGCCTGCCGATACACGCTTATATGCCTTAACCGCGCAGGTAATGCCCGAAGAACGCGCCTTTGTTTTAGAGCAGGGCTTTAACGGCTTGTTATTAAAACCGTTTAAAGAAAAGGAACTTATTGAATTGATAAGGCAGGATAATAAGGAAACGGCCGGAAGCAATTTACCCGACTTATTAAACATGAAGGCAATTGAAAAAATGACCTTTGGCGATGCGGGCGAAACCGCTAAAATATTGAACCGCTTTGCCGAAGACAGCTTTAATGATATTGATGAGCTTTGCAGTGTGATAAATGAAAACCAGGTTGATAATATACTGCTGGTAACACATCGTATAGCCGGCCGTACAGCCCAGGCCGGGGCGGCTGAGCTTTCAAAAAGCTTCAGGCTGGCTGAAATGTCGCTGCATAAGGATGAGGTGCTCACTCAAAAATGGACCCGCAATATCCTTGAACTGGCCGATGAGCTGCACCATTTAGCCACCGTAGCCCAACAATACACCCGCGAAATAATTTTGTGATTCCCCACTTGTAGTTCAATTCCTTCCTTTGGGAGGGAATCGCGCGATCCTTAACCCAAAGAAAGTATTGTTAATATTAATAAGTCAGACGGAGATAACGTTTGCCTAATTATCCAAGCCATACCGTTCTATCTTGCTGTATAATGTCTTACGGTCGATATTTAGCAATTTGGCTGCCTTTGACTTATTAAATTTTACCTGGTGCAAGGCCTTTTGAATCATGTTTTTTTCGTTTATTTCGTTCTGAGCTTTTAGGTCCGATTCGTTGGTGGTATTACTGTGGCCTGCAAACAGCATTTCTTCGGGCAGGCCGTCTGTGCCGGCAACCTCGCCGGTAGTAAGCAGCACCATACGCTTTATTACATTGTTCAATTCGCGTAAATTGCCCGGCCAGTCGTATTTGTGCAATACTTCTTTTGCCTCAGGCGATATTCCTGTTACGTTTCGCCCTAATTCAGCGTTTGCTTTTTGTATAAAGTACTTTATAAAAATATCAATGTCGTTCCCCCTCACCCGCAGCGGCGATAACTGTATCTTAAATTCATTGATGCGATGGTACAGGTCCTGCCTGAAATGGTCCTGCCCCACGCTGTTCAGCAGATCATCATTGGTGGCGGTAATTATCCTTACGTTAACCGGTATGTTTTTATTGCTGCCTATGGGCTGTATTACTTTTTCCTGCAGGGCGCGTAACAGTTTTACCTGTACATCGTATTCCAGGTTACCAACTTCGTCCATAAAAAGCGTTCCCCCTTCGGCCCATTCAAAAACACCTTTTTTATCGGCGATGGCCCCTGTAAAAGCGCCCTTTACATGCCCGAACAATTCGCTTGATGCCAGGTCTTTTGATAGTGCGCCACAATCAATAGCCACAAAAGGTTTTGCTGCCCGCTTGCTTTGCCGATGGATCATTCGTGCTACATATTCTTTTCCCGTACCGCTTTCGCCCTGTATAAGTACCGCCATATCAGTAGGCGCAACCAGGTCGATATGTTCATGCAGTTTTACCGATTGCGGGCTGCTGCCGGTTATAAAATCAGGTACATTATTTAATTCGGGTGTAGCAGATCTGTCGGCAAGAGCATGCCCCATTATCATTAAAAGTTCGTCGGGGTTAACGGGTTTGGTAATATAGTCAAAGGCGCCAAGCCGCACGGCTTTCACAGCGGTACGCACATCGTTAAAGCTGGTCATCATAATAGCGGGAACAGCCAGGCCCAGATCCCTGTTTTTAGCCAATACGTCAAGCCCGGTACCATCACTAAGGCGGTAATCAAGCAATAACAGGTCGAATGTTTGCTGCTCTAAAAACTTAAGGCCGCTATTTATATTTTGGGCAGATGTTACCTTATGGCCATGTTTTTGCAAAAAAACGAACAACATTTGCGCGAAAGTAAGGTCATCTTCAACAAGCAATATTTTAGCCATAGCGTTTGGGTTACACCTTAAACAAAAGTAAGGTATATGGCTTCATAAATAAAATTAAGCAGGTTTTGTTTCCCCGGATGGGTAAAAAAATGAACTTTTATGGCAATAGGTTTTAGCCATAAATGCGAAAACGCAGCAACTAATGCCAGCTTTCGATATATAAATGTTTTGCATAGGTAGATGCAGCCCGTTTATTATTTGTTGGGATATAACAGCCGCATAGCTATTATATCCCAAGCAGAATAATAAGTATTGCTTTTGCGAAAAGCAATTGAAAACTTGGTTTATGCTTATTACGAAATCAGGGCTACTACTAAAATTTAGCTACAGGTGGTTTTTTAGTAGTGGTGTCTTTTTTAGTTTTTTCTTTTTTCTTTGTAGTATCGTTTTGCATACGTGGGCTGGCCGATACTGCTAATGTTCCGAAAGTGAATGCTGATAATAGCATAGCTGCAAATAATTTTTTCATGTTCTTTTATTTTTAAGTTAGATGCAATATCGGGCTACATAATGATGCCAAAATCTTGAAAAAGTAGTTATCTGCCAACAAATCAAATACTTAATAAAAAATTGCCGAAAATAAAATGTGGAGATACTCCACAAGTTGGTGAGAAAGGCAACAGCATAAACAAGAAAAAGGCCGCCTGGTAGGCAGCCTTCTGTTTATCAACCTAAAAAAGCGTTAAAACTTATAAGTGATCCCTGCCCCCAATATCTGTTTCACCTGCAATAACGAATGATATTCCGTAACGCCGTTCCTAACAACAGGTATCTGCGCCTTAGGATCGGATATTAACTCAACCCCGGCATTAGCGGTAACAAATTTGTTTACCTTCATATACAGGTTGGCAGCATAATCCATATAAATATCTTGCGGCTGCGACAGGTAGTTAGTGTACAGTTTCAATATATTTTCAAATGCTATGTTCTGAACAATGTTCACCTTATAATAAGCATCTAATGATGCGCCAAATTCAAACAGGCTTTTGTTGCCCGGTGTTACGCCAAAGGCGCCTATTGATGAAAGCGAATCGCTCTCAACAAAAGTTATCCGCGCCGCGAATGGCGAAAGGTTAACCCTAAAGTTGTCCGACTGCTTATAAGCAAAACCCGGCCCGAAGGTTAAGTAAGCAGGTGCAAATAAAGATGATAGCAGTGTACGTGTATGCGCCACATCATCATAAGCATAACCATTAGTAAACTGGGTTTGAAAATTGGTATAAAAAGTATACAGCCAGTATTTGGCAGCCTGGTACCCTAACAAACTGTTGAGGATAATGCGGTCGTCGTTCTTGCGCCAGCCCAGGCCATTTTGTTTGCTTGAGCCATAGCCTAATATCACTTTATTGTCCCAGTTCCACTTATCGCGTTTGTAGTTAAAATCGTAGTCCAAAACCGCGTTCACGGCAACAGCATCGGTACCTCCAGCCGACCAATTTGAAAATGAACTCTGGCTAAGCAAAAGGGTATTTTCTCCATGGATATGCCAGGGGGTATCTAAATGTGCAGTGGGTGTTGTGGTAGCGGTGGTTTGCGAAAATGCAAACAATACCGGGCATAAAAGCAGCAGCAAAAGTAAAATTCGTTTCATGTGAGTTTAATTAAATTAAAAGCACAAAGGTACAAATTCTATATAAATGCCGCTGAAAGGGCCGTTATTGCATTATTTTTCTTTTGTTAATTCATAATGGTCGCCTTCATCATCCACAACTATTTTTACAACTTTTCCGCTGGCATCCTTCACAAAATCAAGGTCAGTTTCCATTATCCGCAGAAAAAAATGATGGTCGTTTTGAGCATACAAGTTTATTTTTGGCAAATTAACCGTAGGCGACTCGACCTTTAATTGCCCGTTTACAAGGGTTATGATCACCTTGTATTTACCGTTATATTCACCCGTGAATTGTTTGAGTTCTGATACAGGCAACTTCACATTTTCACGGTATGGGTTGTAACCCTCCCAATACCAGGGGATGGTAACACCGTGAATTTTTTCAACCAATTCATTAAAGATACCTTCGCCATTTGAACTGTTGCTCATAATAACCAGCGCCATTTTTTTATCAGGGAAACCTATCACATAATGTACCCAGCCATCTATGTGGCCCTCTTTAAAAAATGCTTTACCGTAAGGTGTGGTGAACAGGCCCCATCCTAGGCCATAAGCCAATTGAATTTTACGGTCTTCAACCGTGCCATCGTCGGCCATGGAAATAAACTGGCGCTTTGAATTGATCTGGATTTGCGGCGTCAGTATTTCCTGCCGGGATTTAACCGACAAGCCCCTGCCCTGTAACACAGCCGCCATAAAGCGGGTATAATCGGTTATAGTGGTTTGCATCGATCCCGCTGCGTAGGCTTTATCAAATCTTCTTTCGGCTACGGTATCGCCGTTCATGTCATAACCCCTGGCTTCATCAGTCGCGAAACGGGGCTGCCATACAAAGTCGGTCATGGTCATGTTAAAGGGTTTAAATATCCTTTCACGGGCAAGCACCTCAAGCGGCTTCTTGATAACAGTCTCAACCACCATTTGCAGCAGGTTGATGCCCTCGCCGGAATATGAATACCGTGTACCGGGTGTAAACATGATATTCAACTTTTTATTATCGTTTTCTTCGCGCCAGTTAGGGAATCCGGTGGTGTGGGCCAGGCACATGCGCGATGTGATCAACTTCCAGCGTTCATCACTAGCCAGGTCCTTGTAATTATCATATTCGGGCAAGGGTTTGGGCAGGTATTTATAAATGGGTTTATCCAGGTCGATAATTTTCTCATCAACCAGTTGCATCACTATATAGCCAAACAATGGCTTAGCCAGCGAAGCCGCATAAAAACTACTATTGGTATCATTCATTAGCCCTTTGGCCTGGTTTTTATAGCCATAGCTTTTTATATAAACCGGCTTATTGTTATTGATGATGCCTATCTGCAGGCCCATAACATCGCCTTTATCCATTAAGCTTTTAACAATATTATCAATAGCTGCGGTTGTAATGGTTTTGCCGTTGGGCCGTTTAATTTGCTGCGCGATGGTTGTAACAGCAGTTAAGGTAAATACAAGCAAAGTGCATGATATTTTTTTCATGGGTGATATTTTACTCCAAAATTGGGTATAATCAAGTGCAGTTTAAAAAATACCAATGCTCAAATCCGGATTTGAGCGCTGTTTAAGCGTTTTGAAGTGCCTGCATTTTAAATTCAGAAGGTGATAAACCGGTAAGCTGCCGGAAGGTGCGCTGAAAAGTAGCCTGCGAATTAAAACCACATTCAGCTGCGATGCCTGCAATAGTCAAGTGCTTCACATTATCGGCACAAAGTTTTTGCTTGAAGGCGTTTACCCGATACCCGTTCACAAACTCGTTAAAGCTTGTATGCAAATGCTGGTTCAGAACAGCCGATATTGTTTTTTGAGGGATACCGGTATGTTGTGCAAGTATGGTTAAACTTAATTCGGGGTTCAGATATAAGGTATCCTGTTCTAAGGCAATTTTTAGCGCGGTGATGGTTTTATCAGTAATATCCGGCGGTAATACAGTACCTGCTTTTTTACTATTGATAGGTTGCTCCCTGTTAACCAGGTAACCTTTTATCCCCAGCCAGTATATAAGGATGGACATGGGTATATAAATTGGGTACCAATCCACCATATTAAGCAGTTTATTGCCGTAAGCAGGCATTACGTAAGGTACGAGGAACAATAACCATATCGATTGGAAAATAGTAAAAGCAATAGTTAATTGGCGGAGCCATTTTAATTGATGGAAGCTATTATGCGCCCCATCACTTTTTCTGTAAGCAGCAATACAACGGATAGATAGGATGAGGTATACAGTTAACGATGCCCAACGCGGTATATCCGAGTACACATTATAGTTATCAATAAATAACCCAACATTATAAGTGCGGTTAGGTATAATACCACTTATCACACCAATAATAAAAAACAATGCAGTTAAATAAGGAACCAGGTCGATAATAACCGTTACAAATTGAAACTTGTCTTTTTTGCTTAGTTTGAAATCTGGGTTTAATATGGCTTTAGTGTAAAAATACAATAAAGGCCCGAAAGGCATTACAACAACCATAGGTACTACCGCCATTACCAGCGGCATAACAGAACCGGATGAAGGCCACCCCTGGTTTGCTAAGTACAGGTTAAGGCATGCTAACGCGATAAGAAATATCATTGATGCCAGCAACCGGTTTGCCGAATGATTTTTTTGAGAGAAAAAAAGCAGGCTGCTGATAATAAAGCCCTGCAAGGCGCCAAGTAAAATAATTATATTAAAAAATCCGGATAGCATATGCCCTGTTCACTTAACATAAAGATAGCAATATGTTACGGCAGATATATAATTTATCAGTTATCCCAATTATCGGTACGAAAAGGCTCCATGGGCAGCGCAGCGCTGTTTTGTAAATTGGTTACCGGGGCAACAGTAAAAGCGTACCTAATTGCCTGTATTGGCAGTGGAGTATTAGCAGGTGCCGTAAGTTTTATTTGGCTGCCACTTATTACAGCGCTTGCCTGTAAAAAATTATGATCAGTGCCGGCTACAAAAAAATATTGCTTTAACGGCAGGTTATTAATGGTGTTTAATCCATTGGCTGTTCCTTGTTTAAAGTTGATAGTTGCTGTATTTCCGCTTGTTGTATATGAGGCATATTGCGGGCCGTAACACTGTACGGGTTGGCCATATGTATTATTCAGCGCAAGCAATGCCAGCCGTTCGCCAACAGGTTTTTTATTGTGCGGGTGCTGGTTGCCCGGCTCGCCCACATCCATGGTTATAGCCATGCCGGTATTAGGTACCGCAAGCACATTTGACTGTGCCTCCCTGAATTTGGCATAATCATCAGAAGTAGGATCGCCGCCAACGGGTTTTGTGCTGTAATAGTTTTGGTCGAACGGTGTCATTTGTACAAAATAAAACGGCAGCACATCCTGGTTAAAAGCTTTTCTCCAGGCTGTTATAAGCGTGGAATTGAGTTGGGTATAATCGCTTACCGGGTTATTATTCTTGTTATTTTCGCCCTGATACCAGGTAAAACCTTTCACCGGAAGCTTTATGAATGGGTTTATCATGCCGTTGTAATACATAGTGGCGTTATTGATACCCGAATATTTTGAAATAACAACGTTTGAATTGAACCCCACGCGGTTTATCCATGCCTCGCATGATGAACCATTTACCGCCGAAACAATAATACCTACAGGCACATTAAGGCTAATGTATAATTTACGGGCAAAATAATAGGCCACCGCGCTTAAGTTACCAACAGTTTGCGGCGAGCAAACTACCCATGAAGCAGGAAAAGTTAAACTGTCAACAGGGTTTGATTCCTGGTCGGCCTGTACGGTTAGCGAGCGTATTGATGGAAAATTTGCCGCGGCTATTTCATCAGAATAATCGATAACCCCGCCAAACGGGGGTAAGGAATCAACCTGGTAAACCATGTTCGATTGGCCCGAGCAGATCCATACATCGCCAATTAAGATATTTTTTAGCGTTACTGTATTGCTGTTGCTGCCTTTAGCTGTAATAGTTTGCGGGTCGCCATTTGCAGTGGAAGCAGGTATGGTGACAGACCAATTACCTGAACTGTTGGTAACGGCGTTAAAATCGGCCTGGTCCCAGCTTACATTAACTGTAATTTTTGTAGCCGCAGGCGCCTTGCCCCATATTTGAAAAGGCTTATCGCGCTGTACAACCATATTGCTTTGCAATACGTTGGCTATAGTAAGTGTACCGGCAATATTTGCAGGGGGCGGTTTTTTTTGTGTTGGTGTATTGTTTTCCTTTTTACAACCAGCTATTATAAGCAGCATACATAGCGCGCATAGCAACCAACGTGGCTTCATAAATTAATAAAGGAATACCAAAATTTGAAAACAAGATATGTATTTAGTTCAATACAAACCAAATACAATACAGGGTGATAAGTATAGGAATAGCAAACTTGAACGCCGGAATTTTACTCCCGGCGTTCAAATCGTTATATTTTTATTTATAGGTAGATGGATTACCAGCGGCTTCCGCCACCGCCACCTCTGCTGTCTTTTGAGTAGCCGCCGCCACCGCCGCGGTTTCCGCCACCGTAGCCACCGCCACGGTTTCCACCGCCGCCAAAGCTTTTACGGTCATTAGGCTTTCTTTCTTCAGCCTGGCTCACGGCTATAGTCCTGCCGCCAACTTCGCTGCCGTTTAAGGCTGAAATAGCTTGCTGCGCGCTTTCATCGTCAGGCATTTCTACAAATCCAAAACCTTTGCTTCTGCCGGTTTCTCTGTCATTAATTAACTTAACGGAGCTTACTTCGCCATAGGCTTCAAAAAGTTCTTTTAAATCAGCTTCCTCTAATTTAAAAGGAAGGCTTCCTACAAATATGTTCATCAATCTTTAATTTATACAGGCTAAATTTTTTGTCGCCTTCATTATTTTATATTCCAAATATAATAAAGTTGTTTTATTATTAGTGTAATATGCAATTAATGTTGCTATATATTTTAATTAAGCACAAAAAGGGCAAATAAAATTATAGATATTATTACTCGCCGCCATTTTCCCGGCTTTCATTTTCCAGTTGTTTTTGTTGTTTTTTAAGGGCGCGCTTCTCCTGGCGTATCTGTTTTTTTGTTTTTCCTGCGGTATCTATCACTATACCATCGCCATAATCAACCATGGTACTATGGTTCGGCTTTTTAACCTCTTTTTTAGTTGGCTTATTTGCAGTAGTATCCTTTTTACCAAATAAACGCTGGAAAAAATTCATTTTCTTTTCGGGTTCAATAATAGGTATGGCGTCATCGTCATTACCTTGCCGCATCAGGCTGTCAACTTTCGCGGTGTCAAGGCTGCTAATGCCCCTGCGCAGGCTGGGTTTCAGGCGTACTTCGTAAAAACCATAGGCGTTGCTATCGCGCTGGGCCTTACCGTGCCCGGCCATCAAATTGCCTATCAAATTAAAATAACCATGCAGGCCGGGGCGCAAACTGCCATCGGGCATAAAAGCATACAAGCCTGCTTTGGGGTTTGGCAACAAACTCGCCAGGAAAATACTCTCGCCCAAAGTAAGCTGCGAAGGTGTTTTGCCAAAATAATAGCGCGATGCTGCACCAATACCATATATATGGTAACCCCATTCAACTATGTTAAAATATACCTCGAGCATGCGATCTTTGGTTGATATGTGGTTATTTTCTATCATCCACACCATTAATATTTCCTCTGCCTTACGGGCCAGGTTTTTATCGCGGTTAAGGAACACGTTACGTATCAGCTGCATGGATATGGTACTGCCGCCACGGGTAAATTTCTTAGTCTTAAAATCGGTAGCTATTGATTTGCGCAACGATTCTTCCACAAAACCATGGTTGGTATAGAACGATGGGTCTTCGGAGGTCATTACCGCGTTGCGGGTATCAACGGCAATATCTTCAAGCGGGGTAAAATCAGGGTTTTGCGGGCCGACCATAAATGGCGGCGGCTGATTCTTCACTTCGTACGGCTGATGCATGAACGGCCGGTTGAGCATGGTGAGGTCGGTTTTGCCGTATTTTAGTATTTTGAAATGGTCCTTATCAATTTGCGAGTTGAACTGCACCGCATCGGGGTTGGAGGTATCTAAATAAAAATTAAGACTGTAATTTAATTTGCCTGCAACCTGTATGCCCAGCAATGAATCGAACGTACCTTGCGGGAACGAATCGAATATATCCTGCGCGTTGAGCCAGCCGGTATTTATTTTCAACTCATATATCTTAACAGGGCTAAGCGTATATTTTATGTAAGGATTGGCCGTGAGTTTTTTCAGGTGGATAACGGACGAGCTATCGAGCGATACATAATTAGGCCCTACAAAAACATTGGCGTCGATAGATGCATTGGGTACAACAATATCATTCTCGGATAATTTGGAATTGTTAATAACCAAATTACTTATCGACCATGATCCATATATCCGCGTTTCGCCTCCGCTATGGCTAACTTTGGAAAGACGGGTGGTAATAGTATCAAAGCTGAATTTGGTTTTGAACCTTTTTTCAATAAGCGGCATCTCCACTTTTTTACCATCGGCATAAAGCCTTACATCAATATCCTTGTCTGAAGGGTGCATTTTGCCCTCAAAGTGCCAGGTAGCCTGCCCGTCATCAACAATAATATTTGATGTAAGATTGCCGCTTTTTATGGTAGCCGTAGTAGTTAATAATTTTAGATGAGATGTATCGCTGGTAAAGGTGAGCAGGAAATTTTTAAGGTTAAGATCATCAGGTATTTTATACAAAAACTGGTTGATAAGATTATTGGCCAGGTCGGCAAGGTTTAGTTTTGAACTGGTTGCCGTGGTATCCTTTTTCTTTTTAAACAGAAAATCGAAGTTTTTAACCTTGTTTATATCTGTAAGGTTCAGGTGGGCATCATCCAAAGTAACATCGCCTAATTTTACTTCGCCAATAATAAGTGGCATTATTTTAACGCTAACACTTAGCTTTTTTATCGATAGCAAGCTGTCGCGATCCTGGGGTACTATGGTAATATCGGAGAAGGATACGGTACTTAACCCGGTAAAATTTGCCGAGCCTATTTTTATATCGAGGTTATAATCCTTTTTTGCTTTTGCTTCGGCATTTACCAGTTCTTTTTGCAGGAACGCCTCGCGCTTTGAATAGGCTATGTAGCCGGCAATTAAAAATATAATAAGTAAGGTAGCAAGTATAATACCGCCAATGCGGATATATTTAGGTTTGATACGCTGCATCTAAAAAAATTTATCCAAAACTAAATTAAATCTCATACGACACAAACGTGAAGATCATTAAAATGTTTCCTGATACAAAGCAGGTTATTGATTTTCTGCAATCACCACCCTGAATTTGTTTTTGTATACAACATGCCCATTGCTTTGCACATAAGGCTGTGCAGCTTCCAGAACGTTTTCGTGTACCTTTTCGTACCCGCTGTTTTCAATAGCTTTTGCCGCAGGCCCAACGGATAACAGGCCGCGCAAAGCAGTATCCATATCGGGGTAATCCCATACTGAGGCGACATCGGTATTGCTGAGTATCTTAAACCCGATTCCTTCCAAAATACTTTCAAGCAGGTGGTTTTCGGTTAAGGCGAAAGGGCCGGGTGCACCGGGTGGTGGTGGCGGCAGCATACTGCCTACGGCATTCAGATAGGTAGCCGCTTCGCAGTCTTCCTTGTTGCCCCATATCATGGCAACCAGTTTACCGCCGGGTTTTAATACGCGTTTAGCTTCGGTGAGGGCATTTTTAACATTCGCAGCGTATTGAAAGGAGTTGAAACCTGTAACCACATTAAATTCACTATTAGCAAAGGGCAATTCCTCAATCTCACCAACTGAAAAACTAATGGACGGTACACGCTTTTTAGCTTCGGTAATCATGGCTTCGCTGGCATCAATACCGGTTACCTTTGCCCCCATTTTTTGGGCAAGGCTGCTGAATATCCCTGTTCCGCAACCTGCATCGAGCAGCTTATCAGCAGGGCTTAGCTTTAAAAAATTAAGGGCATGTTCATAGCCGGCCATGCCGGTTGGCTCCTGTATGGCGGCCCAATCCCCGGGTTTTTGCCCCCAAAGTTTGCCTTGTATAGCTTGTGAACCCATAAGTTGATGATGTATAGTTTTTATAAAGTTAGAAATATATTACAAACGAGATCGGGATATATTCAGGTTCGGGGTTAATAAAATAATAACCATTCAGCATAGCAATTGGCGGTATTGGGCTAAAGCCCTATTGCTGCATGCAGTTACCGCTGGCTGAATCCAACGGCAATAGGTATATTATTCAGTCATCCCCTTTTAAGGGTAGATAATAATATGCCAATAATGAATGACTTTGGCCAACTACGTTTTATATAAGCATATAGAGCCCCATTTTATCATTCAAATGACAAATTCCCCGCATGGTTTTAGTAAGTTTGTAATTGATTTATGACTATCACCAAAGAACAAATATTACAAGCGCTTGGCAACGTTGAGGAACCCGATCTGAAAAAAGACCTGGTTACCCTTAACATGATACAGGATATACAGATCGACGGAAACCGTGTTAGCTTTTCGGTTATATTAACTACCCCTGCCTGCCCGTTAAAGGCCATGATAGAGAATGCCTGCCGCAACGCTGTGCTGCATTTTGTGAGCAAGGATGCGGATATACATATCAACATGACCTCGCAGGTTACTACCCAGAAGAATACCGGCGTTCCGGGTGTTAAGAATATCATCGCGGTTGCAAGCGGTAAAGGCGGTGTGGGTAAATCAACCGTGGCGGTGAATTTGGCATTGGGTTTGGCCAAATCAGGCTCAAAAGTTGGACTGATTGATGCTGATATTTATGGGCCATCCATCCCCATCATGTTTGGCCTGGAGGGCGCGAAGCCCAAAGCAACGCAGACACCCGAAGGTAAAACACGTATTGAACCGATTGAAAAATTCGGCCTAAAGCTATTATCGATTGGCTTTTTTACCGATCCTAACCAGCCCGTGCCATGGCGCGGACCAATGGTATCAACCGCTGTAAAGCAACTTTTTAATGATGCAGATTGGGGCGACCTGGATTATTTAGTGGTCGACATGCCGCCCGGTACCGGCGATATACATATTACCATATCGCAAACTTTTCCGGTAACGGGCGCGGTTATTGTTACAACCCCGCAGAACGTGGCGTTGGCCGATGCGAAAAAAGGTATAGGCATGTTTTTAATGCCGGCCATAAGCGTGCCGATATTGGGTATAGTGGAGAACATGTCGTACTTTACACCTGCTGAACTGCCGGATAATAAATACTACATATTCGGGCAGGGTGGCGGCGAAAAGCTGGCCAACCAACTGGATGTGCCGTTTTTAGGCGAAATTCCACTGGTGAAAGGCATCAGTGATTCGGGCGATGCAGGGACGCCGATAGTGCTGGACGAGTATTCGGTGCAATCGAAAGCGTTTATTGATATGGCTAAACGGGTGGCGCAGCAGGTGTCAATCTCAAACGCTATTGCTGCCGGTAACGAAAATATTGTAAATAATTAATAACTTTACTTTATAAATTAGTAAAAATGAGTTTATTAGAGCAGGTAGAAGCAGCACTGGATACCATTCGTCCGTACCTGGAGGCTGACGGCGGGAATGTTTCTATTGAGGAGATCACTCCTGACCATATAGTTAAGTTAAAATTGCTTGGCTCATGCGGCTCGTGCCCAATGAGCATCATGACGCTTAAAGCAGGCATTGAGCAGGCCATAAAAAAAGCCGTGCCCGAGATAGCCGGTATTGAAGCGATAAACCTAACCGATATTGACGACCCGAACGCTGTACTTCCCGAAAATTTGCGTTAATGTTAAGTATTGTTAAATTGCATTGCATAATGCAGTATAACCTTATTTTTGGTTAATTTTTCGGAACAAATTTTGAAGGGATAAGGTATAAGAACGAAGAGGCGGATGAAGTATATAATTGCCATATTATTTTTATTTATTACTGTAACGGCATTTGCGCAAGATAAAGAACAGCCGCTGGTGCAGTTTAGTGGTATTGTGCATAATGCCGATAGCACTAAAGTAATTGTGCCCTATGTAAACATTACCAGTTCGGCAACGCATAAAACCATCAATTCATCAAACTACGAGGGCTATTTTTCATTTGTAGCCCATGAACGCGATACCCTGACCTTCACTTGTGTAGGTTATGCCCCAACCAAGGTTATTATACCGGCCAACGTGGCGAATAAAAGTTACACAGTGCAGGTAATGATAAAACCAATGATAGTTAATTTGCCAACTTTCCATGTGTTCCCGTGGGCCACTACTGATGAGTTCAGGAAGGACTTTTTGGCGATGAAAATTGCCGATGATGACCTGGCGATAGCCCGAAAAAATGTAAGCCGCACTTCGCTTATTGCACTGATAAGTACCCTGGCGCGTGACGGGCAGGAAATTGGCGATGCTAATTACCAGGGCTTGAACAGCAGCATTTTGAACCAGCACTCTATAACCCCTAACCCATTATTGAACCCGCTGGCATGGGGCAGCTTTATTAACCAGATATCGCAGGGTGATAAAAGCCGCCAATCTAACGGCGATTAACGGCCTTTCTTAACCGCAGGGAATTTCATCCTGTACTCTACATCAACCATACCTTTCGAAATATCATTCAGTTTCTTTTCAATAAGGCGTTTGCGCAGCGGACTAAGTTTATCGGTAAATAGTTTACCTTCAATATGGTCGTACTCATGTTGTATAACCCTTGCAGCTAAACCCGAGAATGTATCTTCGTGATGCTTCCAGTTCTCATCATAGTATGATATTTTAACGGTAGGCTTGCGGTAAACATCTTCCCTGATATCGGGTATGCTCAGGCAGCCTTCGTTAAATCCCCATTCCTCGCCGGTTTCTTCCAAAATACTGGCGTTAATGAAGGTTTTTTTGAAGTCTTTCAAGTCGGGTTCCTCATCAGCAAATACTGAGGCATCGATAACAAATAAACGCATGGAAAGGCCCACCTGCGGCGCAGCCAAACCAACACCGCGGGCACCGTACATGGTTTCGTACATGTCGTCGATGATTTGTTTTATATGCGGATATTCATCCGGTTCGATTGAGGTTGCCTTTCTTCGTAAAACAGGATCGCCGTAAGCTATTATCGGGTACTTCATGGTACAAAAATACAGGATTATTGATTAGGTTCAAAAAGTAGGGTTGTCATCTTAGCGACATCAAAAATTTCATTGCTTATTGCAAGCAATTCATCGGCAGTAACGGCGTTTATTTTGGCGAATATCTGTTCCAAACTATCCACGTTCCCATAATCAAGCAGGCTTTTTGCCATACCGATGATTAAGCTAAGGCGGTTTTCCTCCGCTAAAGCTATCTGGCCTATAAATTTTTGTTTGGCCTGTTGCAGTTGCACAGTGCCCAATTTTTGTTCGCGTAGTTTTTTTAATTCTCTATGCACCAGCTTCAGTGCTTTTTCCGCCTTTTCGGTATCGGTACCAAAATAAACTGAAAATATGCCGGTATCGGAAAAAGTGGTATAGCTTGATTCAACTGTATAGGCAATGCCGTATTTTTCGCGTATCTCCAGGTTCAGGCGGCTGCTCATGCCCATGCCACCTAACAGGTTATTAAGCAGTAATAAGCCATATTTGTGCGGATGCTTTGCGTGATACGCCGCCCCGCCCAACATACAGTGGGCTTGTGATATAGGCCTTTGCACTATAATTGATTCTCCCGGGTTTACCTTTGGGGCAATCCTGGTTTTGTTTGCGGGATTATTCGCTATCGGCCCCAAATATTTTTCGGTCAGCTTTATTACCTTTTTAAGGTCGTAATCGCCAAAAACGGCGAATACCATTTCAGATGTATTGTAGTTGGCTGTTATAAAGTTTGTAATATCGGCCTTATCAAAAGCGCTAACCGTTTCGGGTGTACCTAATATGTTGTTGCCTATGGGGTGATTTTTAAACAGCAGCGCCTCAAAATCATCCTGTATAGCTTCCTCGGGTTGGTCGAGGTAAGAAGCTATTTCATCCAGTATTACACCGCGCTCCTTTTCCATTTCATCTTCGGGGAAAGTGGAATGGAACAATATATCCTCGAATAAGTCCATAGTGCGCTCCAAATGCTGTTTCAGCAGTGAGGCATGTATACAGGTATATTCTTTGGTAGTGTAGGCGTTAAGATCGGCGCCTACCAGTTCAAGGCGGTTTAGTATCTGGTTGGTGTTGCGTTTTTCGGTTTCCTTAAACAATAAATGCTCAATAAAATGAGCTACGCCCTCTTTATGTTCGGGTTCATCGCGCGAGCCGGCATTTACCACAAAACAGCAATGCGTAATGGTTGATGGTGAATGCTTGTATAAAATACGTATGCCGTTAGGTAAGGTATGAACCTGGTAATCGATCATGAGGGGTAAAGATACACCGCTGATTTTAATGATTAAGGTGGTTCCGCTGATTTTCTGTAAAATAGTTATTTAAATTAGCCACGTTAACAGCACAATGTTGTGTATTTGTTTTCTGATTATATTATCCTATGAAAATATCCGACCTTAATTTTGAGCTGCTTATATCCCAAGCCGAAATAGAAAAACGGGTAATGGCCATTGGCGCCCAGTTAAATGCTGATTATAATGATGCCACCCCAGTATTGATTGGCGTATTAACCGGCAGTTTTTTATTTTTTGCCGACCTGGTGAAGCAATTAAATATCCCCTGCGAAATAACTTTTATTAAGCTGGCCTCATACCAGGGCACAACAAGCAGCAGAAATATTAGCGAAGAAATAAACATCAGCATTGATATAAAAGGCCGCGATGTGGTGATCATAGAAGATATTGTTGACACCGGTAATACGGCCCATTATTTAGTGAACAAATTGAAACTGAGCGGGCCCGCTTCCATTAAGCTGTGTGCGCTGCTGTTCAAACCTGCCGCGCTGGTTAGAGAAATTGATGAACTGAAATATATCGGCTTTGAAATAAAAAACGAATTTGTAATTGGCTACGGCCTGGATTATAACCAAATGGGGCGTAATTTGAATGATATTTATAAGCAAGTGGATTAGGGTTGAAGTTTTATCTGAGGCGATAAATTATATATTTCCTGAAATAGTTTATAATGCTGCGCATAGTGTATACATTTACTTAATGATCGGTTTTGCAGGGTAATTTGAGAACTTGCATTTGGGTCATATCCAAAGTTCTTCACTTAAATCTTAACTTATTATGATAGCAGGAATTGTAATTTTTATCGTATTGATATTAGTAGCTATGGGTGTACGCATAGCACAGGAGTATGAACGCGCCATTGTCTTTCGTTTGGGCAGGTACCACACTACAAAAGGCCCGGGTATTTATCTTATCATTCCATTTATCGACAGGCAGGTAACGGTTGATATACGTACCCGTACCGTTGACCTTGAAGCACAGGAAACCATAACCAAAGACAGTGTTACCATAAAGGTTAACGCCGTATTATGGTTCAAGGTGACCAATCCTGAAAATGCCATTATTAAAGTGGCCAATTATAACCAGGCGGTTTACCAGTTTTCGGTTACTGCATTGCGTAATATCATAGGGCAGCATTTGCTGGATGAGGTTTTGCGCGAACGGGAGCATATAAACAGTACCATGCAAAAAATGGTTGATGCGGCAACGGAATCGTGGGGGATAAAGATTGAAATGGTGGAAATGAAAGATGTAGAGATACCCGAATCAATGCAACGCGCTATGGCCCGCGAAGCCGAGGCCATACGAGAAAAACGCGCGCGTATTATAAAAGCCGAAGCCGAACTGGAAGCATCTATAAAACTTACCCAAGGCGCTGTGCAAATGGAAGGCAGCCCAATTGCTTTGGAACTGCGCCGTATGCAAATGCTATCGGAAATAGGAATAGATAATAATACCACTACGGTTATCCTGATGCCATCGGATTTTACCAATGCGGCTAAAAGTTTTACGGAGTTTGTGAGTAAGGATAAGAAGAAAGATAGTTAAACGCAATAAAGCTGTTGGTGACAACACCAGCAGCGGCGAAAAAAGGACAATGCTTATTATGACAAATACCCAGCGCCAAATAGCCGCTATATCAATTACCTGTGTAATAGCCTGGGCCTTTGCCTTTTTCGCAATGGATGTTTTTCCCAGTTATTCCTTTGGCCTTTTTATATGGTTGCCGATAATGATCGGCACCATTTCTACTGTTATATACGCGTATAAAAATAAAACTACGCGCTCTGCATGTAGAACAGTGGCTTACTTTACGTTACTCGCATTCTGTTTAGGCCTGTTGGTTTTTGCTTTTGAGGGCATAATATGCATTATAATGGCCGCGCCTATTGGCTTATTATTTACTTGGATAGGTTATCGTATTGGATATGCAATGGTAAAAAGCACCGTTATAAATGCGCCTTTAGTATCTATTTTGTTGATTGTTTCGGTTCCCTGCGTTATGGGATTTGATTATTATGGAAAAGATACAAAACAAGACTTGCGTACAGTTACTACCGGCATTATCATTAACGCGCCAAAAGAAAAGGTTTGGCAAAAGGTTATTGCGTTTTCAAGAATAAACGAGCCTACCGATTTGCTATTTAAAGCTGGGATTGCTTACCCGATAAATGCAGAAATTAATGGTAATGGTGTTGGCGCCATAAGGCATTGTAATTTTTCTACAGGGAGCTTTGTTGAGCCTATCACAAAATGGGAAGCACCGAATCTTTTACAATTTGATGTTTCCGAGCAACCTGCGACAATGAAAGAACTAAGCTTTTATAACTTACAACCGAATCATTTGCATGGTTATTTTATTTCAAAGCATGGTCAATTTAAATTGATAAAATTGGCGAACAATAAAACCTTGTTGGAAGGGACTACCTGGTATTATAATAAGATAAAGCCCGAAAGTTACTGGAACTTATGGAGTGATTATATAGTCCATAAAATTCATCAAAGAGTATTAAACCATATCAAAGCAGACGCTGAACATTAATAAACTATAAAGCCTCTCTGTAACCAGAAAGGCTTTATATATAAATCACTCTTAAAACTTTCGTATTGTTTATGCTTCCGCTAAATGCTCGCCCGTCACCACTTCTTTAATTTTGCCTTCCAATTCTTCCATTAGTTCGGGGTTGTCTAACAATAATTGTTTAACAGCATCGCGGCCCTGGCCGAGGCGGGTTTCGCCGTAGCTGAACCATGAGCCTGCTTTTTTGATGATGTTGTGCTCAACGCCTAAGTCAATTACCTCGCCGGCTTTTGAAATACCTTCGCCAAACATAATATCGAACTCGGCTATGCGGAACGGCGGGGCAACTTTGTTTTTAACTATTTTAACTTTTACGCGGTTGCCCGATACTTCGTCTGTATCTTTTATCTGCGATATGCGGCGTACATCCAGACGTACTGAAGCATAGAATTTTAGCGCATTACCACCGGTAGTAGTTTCGGGGTTACCGAACATAACGCCGATCTTTTCGCGCAACTGGTTGATGAAGATACAGCAGCAGCCTGTTTTGCTGATGGTACCGGTAAGCTTACGCAATGCCTGCGACATTAAGCGCGCCTGTAAACCCATTTTTGAGTCGCCCATTTCGCCTTCAATTTCGCTTTTGGGTACCAGCGCGGCAACCGAGTCGATAACTAATATATCAATAGCGCCTGAACGGATCAGGTTGTCGGCAATTTCTAAAGCCTGCTCGCCATTATCGGGTTGTGAGATCAACAGGTTCTCAACGTCCACACCTAATTTTTTGGCGTAGAAGCGGTCGAACGCGTGTTCCGCATCGATAAAGGCCGCAATGCCGCCGCGTTTTTGCGATTCGGCAATAGCATGAATGGCAAGCGTGGTTTTACCTGATGACTCGGGGCCATATATTTCAACTACCCTTCCTTTAGGCAAGCCGCCAACACCAAGGGCAATGTCCAAACCTAACGAACCGGTAGGGATCACTTCTATAGGTTCGATATCGGTATCACCCAGTTTCATGATAATACCTTTTCCAAAATTCTTCTCCAGCGTATTTAATGTAAGCTGTAATGCTTTTAATTTTTCTGCGTTTGCGTTGCTCATCGTATTAATAATTCAAAACAAATATAAATAACATATTTTATAAATACTAATTTTTTTAGTAAAAAAGTTACGCTGTCATTGCGAGGTACGAAGCAATCGCAAGTCGACAGGTAATCAAAACAGTTCGCGATTGCTTCGTACCTCGCAATGACATAAGTTTTAGTTAGGTAAATATAAAATGTTCTTCTAAATCATTATTAACAATCAGCAATGTCAAAAGCCTTTTTTCCTAACAATCCCCGGTTTGCGGGTGCGTTTGTTTTCGGCTTCTTTTACACCCTCGGCGCCGTAGCTACGGGCCATTTTGGCTATGCGTTCCTCTAAGGTTTCGGTGGTGAAGCGCTCGCGGCCCAGGCTGTCGACCATGATTGGGAACGCGAACGGCGTGGGGCGTTCGATGGTTTTTAGTACGATGCTTTGCGTGGCGATACGCTGCAGCGCCATTCTTAGCCTAAATTCTTCCAATTGAAAAGCTAATGCTTCGTTGTAAGCCTGCCGCACTAATAAATTATCAGGCTCATATTCGCTGAATACATCGAACAGCAGCGAAGTGGATGCCTGCAAATGTTTATTCTTTACCTGCTGACCAGGGTAGCCGGTGAACACCAACCCACCGATGTGGGCAATATCGCGAAAACGGCGGCGGGCCATTTCATTGGCGTTAAGGCTGTGCTGTATATCCTCTAACAAATTATCAATAGAAAAGAAACTGGCATCTTCCAATACTTCTTCAATCGGCACATCATCATCGGTTAGCAGCTCAAAGCCATAATCATTCATAGCGATGGAGAAACTGGCATTCCTGATCTTGCTAATGCGATAGGCCAATAATGATGCCATACCTTCATGCACCAATCGCCCCTCGAACGGATAGAATAACAAGTGGTGCCCCTCGCGGGATTTGAAGGATTCGATCAAAAATTCATGGCTTTCGGGAAGGTGCGATAAGTGTTTTTGCAGTTCGAACAGGGGCTTAAGCGCTACCACTTCTTCATCCTTTTCAATGCCGTGGGCCACTTCGTCCAGCTTGTCGCGGAATACTGCGGATAGTTGCGATGAAAGGGGCATACGCCCGCCGTTCCAGCTGGGTATCAGACCTTTGGTTGAGTTTGATTTTTTTACGTAGGCGGTCATTTCTTTTATCCGCACAAATTCAAGACTGCGGCCCGCGAACCAGAAAGTATTACCGGGTTTCAACTTCGATATAAATCCTTCCTCAACCGTACCCAAACTACCACCGCTTAGCCATTTTACACGGATATTCAGGTCGCTGGTAATGGTGCCGATACTTAAGCGGTGCCGCATAGCTACCCGGCGACTGTTTACTTTAAACAAACCGTTCTCCACCTCTACTTTCAAAAATTCATCATACGCAGCCAGTGTTTTACCGCCGTTGGTAATGAAATCCAATAACTGGTTATATTCACCGCGGGTAAGATCGGCAAAGGCGAAGGTGGATTTTACCTCATTGAATAACTCATCAGCGCGGAAGCCATCTGAAACCGCCAGCGTAACCATGTATTGTATCAGCACATCCATGGTAAGCAACATGGGGTCGCGGCTTTCGAATATGCCTTGTTTGATACCTTGTTTTAGGGCGGCGCCTTCCAGTAATTCGAGCGAATGGGTAGGTACGAACCAGGCCTTCGACACCGCGCCGGGATGGTGGCCGCTTCGCCCCGCGCGCTGCATAAAACGGGCAACGCCTTTGGGGCTGCCTACCTGCACCACGCTATCAACGGGGCGGAAATCTACACCAAGATCTAGGCTTGAGGTACATACTACAACCTTCAAGGCTTCGGCATGTAAGGCGGCTTCCACCCAGTTGCGCAATTCATTATCGAGCGAACCATGGTGCATGGCCATAACGCCGGCATATTCGGGATAGTTATCTAAAATAGCGTGGTACCATATTTCCGACTGTGAACGGGTATTGGTAAATATGAGCGTTGTTTTGCTTTGCGCCACAATTTCCATTACCTGTGGCAGCAGCTTTATACCGATATGCCCGGCCCATGAATAATTCTCGATGTTTTCGGGGATAATGGATTTGATGGCCAGCTTTTTTTCCAGATTGGCCCTTACCATGGTAGTTCTTTCAGGCGGGAAATCATTCCCGAGGAGGACTTCTGATGCTTGTTCGAGATTGCCGATGGTAGCGGAGATACCCCAGATGCGTAGTCTGACCCCACCCCGGTCCTCTCCGAGGGGGAGAGCCGGGGTGAGGTGTTTTAGCTTTGACAATCCCAACTCCACTTGTACCCCCCTCTTCGTTCCCAACAGTTCATGCCACTCATCGATCACCACTACCTGCAGGCCAGAGAATACTTTTGGATATTCCTTTTGGGCGAGCATGAGATGCAGGCTTTCGGGGGTGGTGAGAAGTACTTCGGGCAGTTTTTTCTTTAGCGCTGCTTTTTCGGCGGCGGGTGTGTCGCCTGTGCGGGTGGCTATTTTCCATGGAAGGCCGATCTCGTCGCAAACTTCCTGCATAGCTTTACGGATGTCATTAGTTAACGCGCGCAGAGGGGTTATCCAAAGCATCAATAAACCGTTGTTGGTTTGGCGGGTATAGGTGCCGGGATTTTTGTTGATATAATCGGCCAAAAATGGTAAGAACAGCGCGAACGTTTTACCGCTGCCGGTAGGGGCATTCAGCAAACCTGAATAACCGCCTAAATAGGCGGCCTCCATTTCGCCCTGGAAGGGGAACTGTTGCCAGTTCTTCTGTTTATACCAATCGCGGATTACCTGCTGCCCTTTTGTGATCATTGCCAATAATAATACAACGTAAAATATAATTAGTTGTATATGCCCTAAAATTATGGATAGTTGGCAGTAAATAGTATTATAAAAATTGGTGATAATTACTTCACATACCGAAGCACAATAGCGCCCGATCTATATGCTGTTGTATCGACCAATTTTAACCGTAGATTTTCATGCAGGTTAATGCCGTCAAAAACCCGTCGGCCCCCGCCTGCAATTAGCGGGTGAAGTATGAGGCGATAATCATCGATCAGGCCAAGTTCCGCCAGCTGGGAGACGAGATCAACGCCGCCTATCAAAATGTCTTTGCCAGGTTCCTGTTTCAGTTTTAGTATCTCCTCTTTAAGATTTGTTGAAACAATCCTCGTTTTTTCTCCTCCGGCGCTACTGTCTAATGTTCTTGAGAATACAACAATATTGTTAACGGCAGCATATGCTTTTGCAAATTCAATGTCTACCTCTCTTTCGTCAGCAGGCGGGTTTGCTGCCATGTCGGGCCAATAGGGGACCATTAATTCATAAGTTTTGCGCCCGTAAAGAAAGGTGCCGGTATCGCGGGTAAGCTGGATAAAATACTCCATTGTATCTTCTTCGGGAAAGAATTTGGTATGGTCGCAGCAGCCGTCAAGGGATATGTTGATGGCATAAATCAATTTTCTCATTGGTTTCAATTTTTATTTGCAATGTAAAATTAGAAAACGGTATCCATCAAAATAAGGGCGATCTGCGACAAATAAAGGGGCGTTCAAGCCAAAGACTATAATTTCAGTTAAGTGATAAGCGGCTTTACGAAAAGAGAAAAACCAGGCCATTGCAACAAAATGGCTATAAGCGGGTTATTTGTATATTTAATTTTATTGCATTGAATTTATGCGCAGACACATTTCTATTATAGCAATGGCTTTGGGGTTATTTGCCTGCAATCAGAATCCGCCGGCAACCAAACAATCGTTAGCCGATAGCCTGCATACAGCCGATACTTCGCTTAAAACTGTTTCTTCTGTCCACCTGATCATCCCCGGTAAAAAGATAGGCCGGATTCATATTAATGCCGATGCTGATAGCCTGGCGGCAAAGCTGGGGCACCCAAGTTTTACTGATGCGGCGATGGGTGCGCTGATGATGCAATGGACAGCGCGCGTAAACGGCCTTGTTTATGAAACAACTACTTATTCGCACCGCAATATGGGTGATGCTGATAATGCAGTAAGTTATATTAAAGAGATCCGCACCACCCACCCCAAATTTAAAACCGCTGATTATGCCGGTGTAGGTTCGGCGTTGAAGGATGTTATGAAAATATACAAATTGAAAAAGCGTGATATTCCCGGTGCGACAAATAACAAGGCCGCATTGTATGAGGACTATATGGCAGGTATCGGATTTGAGGTTGATCCGAACGGAAAATGTATTGCTGTGCTGGTGCATGCCCCCGGCGATAGTTCGGTTACACATATTAACCTGCATGTACAACAAAAAACCAAACCTACGCGCAAATAGGGGTAGCCTCTGACGAGGCAAAAACAACATTAATTCTTTTTCTACAAAGGGGCTATCCCTACGGGATATTTTTTATAAGAGTTGTTACAGCAGTAAACGCGCTCCGGTTTACTCACCCGGACTTCGCTGCGCTTGTCCACCCTCTCTTCGCCTGTGGCGGAAAGAGGGTGGGGCTGCATTATTTCTTCAATTTATTATTTCCCGGTTGGCGCAGGCGTTGCCGGTGGAATTGCTGCCGGTGCCGCTGCTTTTTCGGGCACTAATATTAATTTTATAAGGTTGCTGCCGCTTAGGTATTTATTGGCTGCATCTTTTGTGCTTTGTACGGTTACTGTATTAAGGTCCTTAACATGCCTTAATATGCGGTGCGGGTCCTCATGGTTTTGGGCGCCGCTGGCCAGGTATCCTGCCCAAAAAATATTTTGCCTTAACTGTACCTCGCTCGAACGGATATCTTCGGCTACAAATTTTTGAATGTCGGTTTGCTGGGCGCCGTTTTGTTTTATTTTGTTTATCTCATCGAGCGTTGCTGCTACCAGTTTGTCAACATTTTCAGGGGCGCAGCCAAAGTAAACAGATATGGTATAGCGGCTATCGGGTAATTTAATATAATCAGCCCTTACGCCGGGAGAGTAAACGCCGCTTTCCTGCTCGCGCAGGCGCTCGGTAAGCTTAATTTGTAATATGGATTCCAGGGCATCAACCTGCACATTATTTAGCGGGTTGTAATCATAATCGCCGCTAAACACCATCTGAACGGTTGCTTTATCGCCTATGCCCTTGTGTACTATACGGGTTACCTGGCCCGCAGGCGGGTGTATATGCAAATCCTTATAGGTTTCATTTCTGCCGTTTGATGGCAGGCCGCCGAGGTAAGTTTCAAGTAATGGCTTAATGGTGCCTATATCAAAATTACCTACAATAGTAAAAGTGAAATTGCTGGCATCGGCAAACCTATCCTTATAAAAATTATATGCTTTATCCAGGCTTGCAGAATTAAGCAAAGCCGGGGTAACTGTAAGGTTACGGAAGTTATGGTTATTCAGGACAGCGGAAACGGTATCGCGGTAAACATTAACAGGGTCAAGATCGCGGTTAGCTAAAAATGCTTTTGCCTGGGTAATATTCGACTGCCATATATCCGGGTCTTTACGCGGTTTGGTAAAATATAAGTACAACAGTTGTAAAGCAGTCTCGAAATCCTGCGGAGTGGAGTTTCCGCTGATACCCTCTGCAGTTTCACTTATATAAGGTGTTACACTTACGTTTTTACCCGCAAGCAGCTTATCCAGTTGTATCTGGGTAAAATCGGCAACGCCGCTGCTGCCGATAATGTTAGCAGCTAAGTTCGCCGAAGTAAAATCGGAATCGCTGGCTAATGAGGTACCGCCGAAACCATAGCCGCTAAATAGTATCTGGTCGTTTTTAAAATCGGTTGGCTTTAAAATTATCCGAACACCGTTGCTTAATGTAAGGGTTGCTGTCGCGATAGAATCATCAGCTACAGCCTTTACTGTTTTGCTGGGGACAGGTCTATCCTTCATTAATGGTTCAGTGCTAACATTATCGACATACGCTGTGTTAACGCTAACGCTGCTTATCCAGCTTAATAATGTTTTTTGATCGGGCAGGTTTGGTTTTTCCTTATCCGGGGCCTGTACAACCACTACGCGGTTTTGGTCGCTGATGAATTTACCAGCCATAGCATTCATCTCGGGCAGGGTGATCTTACCAATATTGTTCAGGTAAAAATTGTATTCAAAATCGATACCCGGAATTGCCTGGCTACTTAAAAAGTTTTGTTCATACTCATTTACATAGGTTACTGATTGTGTTTTGTCGCGCTCTTTATAGGCGTTTTGAATTTCCTGTAAAGCGTTTTGTTTTGCACGTTCCAGTTCGGTAAGGGTAAAGCCAAACTTGCGGGCACGTTCGGTTTCGGTAACTACTGCCTGTATGGCTGTTTTTAATTCAGTACCTGATTTGGCCACGGCTATTGATGTAAAGGCATCCTCATGGCCCAAAAAGCCACCATACGATGCCTGCCCGAACAGAAATGGCGGGTTTGGTTTTTGCATTAATTCGTTTAACCTGGCATTTAGCATTTGGTTAAACAGCGCTACTCTTACACTTTGCAGGTAGGCGGCGGTTGTTTTAACGGTTGTTTCCGGGTGCCTTACAATAATTTCGGCCAAAGTATAAGGGTATTCTGCATCTGTTGCTTCAACAACGCTGGTACCCGCGCTTGGCGGCACAACATAAGTGGTACGGGGTTTTTCAGGGGTTGGGTTTTGCAGGGCTGAAAAATCTTTTTTTATCAGTGCTTCAACACGATTGGGATCAAAATCGCCTACTGCAATTACGGCTTGAAGATCGGGACGGTACCAGTCGTGATAAAAACTTTTTATGGTTGCAACGTTGGCTGTCTTTATAATATCCTCTTTACCAATAGGTATGCGGATGGCATAACGGGAGTTATTGAACAATACCGGGTAAATTTGTTTTTGCAGGCGCTCCTGGGCGTTTTTACCGCGCAGGCGGGCTTCTTCCAAAATTACTCCCCGTTCCCTGTCCAGCTCAGATGGGTCGAATGTTACATAACCTGCCCAGTTGGCCAATATATTAAAGCCTTTTTCAAAAACGCTGGCTGTATCGGTAGGTAACGGCAGTTGGTACACTGTTTCGTCAAAACTTGTCCCGGCGTTCAGGTCGGCGCCGAATTTAACGCCAGCTTTTTGCAGATAATCAACGATCTCGTTTTTTGGGAAATCGCGGGTGCCATTAAATGCCATGTGTTCGGTAAAGTGGGCAAGCCCCTGCTGCTGATCGGTTTCCAGTACCGAGCCGGCTTTATTTACCAGGTACAGTACCGCCCTGTTTTTTGGCTCGGCGTTGGCCCGAATATAATATTTCAAGCCATTGGGCAATTTACCAATGCGTACATTGGGATCGACAGGTAGAAGGGCATCATTAGATGGTGCCGCGGCAGCTGTAGCAGTGTGCGTTGCCGGTTTATGCGCTGTAACCGGCTTTTTCTTTACCTGGGCAACCGCGCCGCCCGATACCATAAGCAAGGCTAAAGCCGCTGCGGAAAGATTTTTGTAAAAACTCATTATTTTAAATTAATGGAAATATAGTGCTAAGATGCAAAACGTATTCTTTAGTTACAAAGTATATTATTTATCCTTAAAGGCTTCCTGGAGCATCCCTTGCAGTTCATTCTTATGCTCCTCGCTTATTTTTTGCCCCCAGGCTAAACGTTTACTGAGCAGGCCGGGCTCTTTTTCGAGCATGGCTTTACCAGCTGGTGTCGACAGAAAATCGGCTATCTGGGTTAGCTCGTCTTCGCTAAAACCGGCAGCATAAATTGGTATAAAAGCTTTTTTGATCTGTTCATCAGTGCCGTATTTGCCAAAAAACTTGTGCATCACCTCAACAAATGCAGCGCGTTTTTCTTCAGGCACACGTTGGGCCTGTTTTTCAATAACAGCCTCATATATTTTTTTAATATTCTCCACCACGTTTGCTGCATCTATAACGCGCTCGGCAGCGTGGAGGTGCTCGGGTGTAAATTTGGTGTCGGGCGTTTGTGCCTTTACATAGGTAAAGCAAATAGTTAAAAATGTGGTTAATAAAATTAGTTTAAACTTGGTTTTCATTATACTTTTATGATGATCTTGTATTTGTATAAGGGGTACATTATTGCCCACAGCAACAACACCAATGCAATTGCTGCAGCCAGCGAAGCATTAACAGGGCTAAAGAAGGGCACGAACGTAGTTTGATAAATATAGCCGTAAAGGTTTGTAGGCTGGCCATTGTAAGTCATTTTTATGGCGCCCATTAGCCCCGGCACAATATCGGCCAGCACGTAAGCGCTTATAGAGTTCATACCGAAGGTTACGAAGAAGGGCGTTGCGCGTTTGTAGTTATATACGTCTATCAGCCAATATAATGCAGCCAGCGCAACTGTGGCCAGGCCGCCGGTGTACAATACGAACGAGCTTGTCCATAATTTTTTGTTGATAGGAAAAAAGAAGTCCCAGAATAAAGCGATCACCACAGCGCCAACACCATATACAAACATCCAGTTGATCTTTTTGCCATCCTCAATGTCCTTATTTTTAAGCCAGCTGCCCACCCTAATACCAAACAAGCCGGTGGCTATGGCGGGGATGGTACCCAAAATACCTTCAGGATCCCAAACACGCGACTGGCTCCATAAATGATTAGTGCCAAATACCAGCCTGTCGAGCCAAGCGCCGAGGTTGGTATCAGGGTTTAAGTTGGCATAACCCACTCCCGGAACCGGTATGCAGGTCATGATGATAAAATAGCCTATCAGCGCACTTATAAACAGCCACACCCTTGTTTTTGGTGTAGTTTTTAGGTAGATAACCGTACATATAAAGTACACCACGGCAATACGCGGCAGTACACCGGGTATGCGCATATCATGCAGGATGGATATGATATTAAACTTGCCAGCCAAAAACTGGAAGAAAATATGAACACCATAGTTGATAAGCAGCAGGGTTACCATACGTTTAAAGGCATGCCATATCAGTTTGCCGTGGTCGTGAGTTTGGGTGAGGCGCTTTTCCATGGCGAACACAATAGATACGCCCACCATAAAAAGGAAGAACGGGAAGATAAGGTCGGTTGGGGTACAGCCGTTCCATTCCGCATGGTCAAGCGGGGGATACACATGGCCCCAGTCGCCGGGATTATTTACTAATATCATAGCGGCCATGGTGCCGCCGCGTAAAACGTCGAGAGATAATAGCCGGGATGATTTTCCTTTTTCTTCAGTTTTCATCACATTAAATTAATTAGCGCCATTAAATTTATAATTATTACTAAACTAATGGCGTATTGTGATAAAAAAAATACATTATAAAACCCTAAAAAACCAATACTTAAAGTAATTTAGGCACATGTTACCTTTGAACAACAACCTGCGAAAACTTTTTAACATGGCCCAAAAAGATTGGAAACTGGGCATTGGATTAATGTCGGGTACATCGCTCGACGGGTTGGACATTGCCCTGTGCCGGTTTAGCGGTAATGGCCTGCAAACCAGGTTCGAGTTGTTGAATTTCACCACCACATCATATAGCGACCGCTTTAAACAAAAAATAAAAACAGTATTCGCCCAAAAAGAAGCCGACCTTGAAAAGGTATGCCTGTTGAATGAATATGTAGGTTCGTTCCATGCCACGCTGGTTTTGCAAGCGCTGGTAAAATGGGAAGTAAGCCCTGAAAGCATTGATTTTATAGCCAGTCACGGCCAAACTATCTATCACGCCCCCAAAAGGCTGCATAAAACAGTAGGCTACCCAAGTGGTACGCTGCAAATTGGCGATGCCGACCACCTGGCCATGAAAACCGGTATATTTACCATAAGCGATTTCAGGCAGAAGCACTTAGCCGCAGGTGGCGAGGGCGCGCCTCTGGCCCTGTACGGCGATGTGATACTGGGTATAGAACCCGGCGAGAACCGTATATTGCTGAACATTGGCGGCATAGCCAACCTTACCTACCTGCCCGGCGACGGCAATACCGAGCAAATTTTATGCACCGATATAGGCCCCGGCAATACGCTGATAGATGCTGCCTGCCGCGAATATTTTAATTTGCCGTATGATGAAGATTCAAACATCGCTTTTTTGGGCGAGGTAAATGAGGCATTATTGAATGAATTATTGGAGCATCCGTTCTTTACCGATACGCTGCCTAAAACCACCGGGCCCGAGCTGTTTAACCTGGGTTATGTAAAAGAGGCCCGGCAAAATTCGGGCACTGAAAATATAAGTAACGAGGATTTGATCTCGACCTTAAGCGCTTTCAGCGCGCGCTGTATCAGCGATTTTATTCAAACCAATATTAAAGCGGATGATATAAAACTGTTTGTTAGCGGCGGTGGGGCAAATAACCCCTATATAATGGAGCAACTGGAAGAGCGCCTGCCCGATGCAACCATTGCCAGCACCAGTAAACTGGGCATTAACCCCGACGCCAAAGAGGCCATTTTATTTGCCCTGTTAGGCAATGAGGCCCTGTGCGGCGAGCCCCTGCAAATAGGCGATAACCCCACGGTTTTAATGGGGAAATTTAGCTTTGCGCGGTAGGAGTAAATGGCTTGATAGGCACAAGTCAGCCCGGCTATTGTCTGCACGCAAGCGCCAGGGGGTGAGGTAACCCTGAAGGAGAAAATACAAATAACCTACCACAGCCGCTGATTGCCGATAAAATCATCTATTTCAAACAGATAGTGGTACCCTCTGAAAATGCATAAGTAGATTAGGTTAACTTAAAAGAAAAAACTTACGTATAAAGCCGTATGTTTAAATTTTTAAAAATTCCTTTAGCATTTCTGTTAACAGGTATTTGTTGGGCATTATTTAGTGACCCCATCATTAGTTATTTAACCAAATATTTTTTGCCAAGCTATGCTGATGTGTTCCGCAGCATCAACGACCTGATTTTTGTTTTCGTTATTGCCGTTGTTTTGTTTTTTGAAATAAAAAAGCAGCAACGGATGGTTTCCAGGTCGGAGGAAGAATACCGTCAACTGTTTGAATCAAATCCCAACCCTATGTGGATATATCACCAGCAAAGCCTGCATTTTATCAAGGTAAATGCTGCTGCTGTGGCAAAATATCATTATAGTGAAAATGAATTTTTAAAAATGACCATTCGTGATATTCGCTCGGTGGACGAACAGGATAAGCTGCAGGAATTCATTACAAACAATGGAGAACAACATGCCGAAGGCTTGCGCATGGCAGGTATTTGGAAACATACAAAGAAAAACGGGGAGACATTCGACGTGTCCATTACATTACATCCCGTTTTGTTTGCAGGCCAGAACTGCAGAATGGTGATGGTTACAGATATGACCAACTTATTAGAAAAAGAAAAGCAGTTACAGGATTCCAACAAAAAGATCAAAACTTATAACAGGGCCCTGCTGCAGATAGCCTGGTCAAATTCTCATGAGTTAAGAAAGCCTATTTGTTCCATGACGGGATTGATCAATTTATTGAGGACTACACCAGATGAGCAGGAGAGAAATGAATGCCTTAATTTACTTGAAACATGTTTGGCTGAGCTGGATAACGCCCTTTTAAATAATAATAATGAAGTAGCAAAAATAGAGATGGGCGAATCGGCTTATATGCAGTAGACGAAAATTACATTTTTTAACCATCTGTAACCAAGTTGCGCAACGTGTACCGCAGGCGGAAGAGGGTGAGCTACATGAACACCTCATTATGCTTTTTAGCCACTGTCTCACGGGGTCTCATTTATGAGACAGTTTGAACCATTTCATGCAATTTTGGGGTATAAAAAAAGCATAAAATGGGCTGTTTTTTGCGTTTTTTGGGCAAAAAATGACCGCTTTTTGTTGTTTTTTGATGAAAAAACAGGGGTAAAAATGCCATTTTCAGGCGTTTTTGGTGTTCAAAACGGTATATTTTGGCGCATTTTGAGAGATTTTGAATTTAAACAAATACTGATAATCAGCAGCTTGCGTTTTTGATAATATTTGAATTTTTGATACTGTCTCATATTGACTCATTTCACCAAATGAGACAGTATGCCCGAATACAAACTTTACAAATCGGCCTTTAATCCATACTTCGCGCTAAACTTCCTGTACAATTGCTTATGCAAATTATCCAGGTTCACATCCCTGCCTTGTATAAAAGCTTTTTGAACATCAATGGTTATCATATCCAGCGCATCGCCTTTGGAAATGAACAGGTTCGCGTCTTTACCCACTTCCAATGTCCCGGTGGTTTTATCAATGCCTAAAATTTTGGCGTTATTTTGGGTGATCATGCTCAGGGCCTGCTCTTTGGTCAAACCATAACCTACTGCTTCGCCTGCTTCGAATGGCAAATTACGCTGCCGCCAGAAACCTGTGCCCGTAAGGCCATATAAAACACCTGCATCCTGCAATATTTTTGGTAGTTTATACGGCAGGTACACATCATCTTCATCATATTCGGGCAGGCGCTGGGTTTCCTGTAATATTACGGGTACATGATTATCATGCAAGGCATCGGCGACTAAATACGATTCAAAGCCGCCCACGATCACCAGTTGCACCCCCATCTTTTTGGCAAAAGCCACGGCCTGTAATATTTCTTTTGCACCGTCAACATTTACAAACAGTTTTTTCTGGCCGTTGAATAAGCCTTTCATCGCTTCCAGCTTTTGGTTTATAACAGCTGGCTTATTTTCCGAATAGGCCTTGGCTTCGTTAAATAATTCCGTAATAGCATCTATGGCTTTTTGTGCGCGCTCGGCGGGCGATTCCTGCGAAGGGCTTGCCTGCCGCCTGCGCCTTTCAGGGCGTACCACGGGCCAGTTCAAATGCAGGCCGATATCGGTTTTGTAAGCCGCATCCTCCCAGTTCCAGGCATCCAGTTGCACTACCGATGATTGCCCTGAAATAAGGCCGCCATCAGGTGTCGGCTGTGCCAGCAATATCCCGTTCGAGCGTACGGTCGGTATCACTTTCGAATCGGTGTTATAAGCTACGATGGAACGCACGTTGGGGTTAAGGTCGCCCGTTTCATAATCGTCAACTGTGCCCCTCGCGCCTTCTTCCACCTCAACAAGGCCAAGCGTAGTTATGGGGCAAATAAAGCCCGGGTAAATTTGTTTGCCGGTGGCATCTATCACATTAGCGCCGGCTGTGTTTGGTGCCGAACCTTCCCCAACCGCTGTTATTTTTCCTTTATCAAAGGCGATATAGCCATTGTTTATTACCTGCCCGTTGCCCACGTGTATGGTGCCGCCGGTTATGATGATGGGTTTTGATTGTGCCGGGGCAGGTGAAATATTGGCCTGGCTGTAAGTAAGGGTAGTACACAACAGTAATCCCCCAAAAATTGCAAATATCTTTTTCATGTGTTGTTCTGTTATTGAAGGGTTATTGATTGTTTACAGTTTGGATACTATTTGAATCGTTACCGTCGCCATCCTGCCCGGCAACGCCATATCTCGTAAAATCTTCATCATTAACATGCGGACGGCGGGGCTTAGGTTTTTGCGTTACCGCACCGCCATTTTTAGCCGCTATCATTTTTTGGATGATGCGCGCTTCATCTTCCTTCATCGCCTTTTGATTAGCCGCGTCCTGATCAATGTCCCAATATTTAATACCATCAACAAATGTCTTCTCGCAAACCGCGTATATCGACAGCGGGTCGGCCGACCATAGCGCAAGGTCAGCATCCTTGCCTACCTTTATACTACCTACGCGGTTCTGCACATGCAGCATGGTGGCGGGATTAAGTGTAACAAATTTCAAAGCTTCCTCTTCGCTCAAATGTCCGTAGGTTACCGCTTTACCGGCTTCCTGGTTCAGCCTGCGCGCCATTTCCTCGTCATCAGAGTTAAAAGCGGTTAATACACCCACATCATGCATTATGGCACCATTATAAGGTATAGCTTCAGCTACTTCCATTTTATAAGCCCACCAGTCGGAGAAGGTTGAGCCATATATACCACGAGCTTTCATTTTATCAGCTACTTTATAGCCTTCTAAAATATGGGTAAAGGTATTCACCTTAAAGCCCAGCGAATCACCAACGTGCATCAACATGTTTATTTCTGATTGTACGTAGGAGTGACAGGTAATGAAACGCTTTTTGTTCAGTATCTCCACAAGGGCATCCAGTTCAAGGTCGCGGCGTACGTTGTTGCCTTTCACCGCGCGGGCGGCTTCATATTGTTTTGCGCGGGTAAATTCATCCACATAAACCTGCTCAACCCCCATACGCGATTGCGGGAAACGCATATCAGGCGTGCCGAAAGGAATGCCCCAGTTGCTCTGCTTCACATTTTCGCCCAGCGCGAATTTGATAAAGCCATCGGCACCCTCAAACTTCATTTGCTCAGGCAACACGCCCCAGCGATGCTTTATTAAATAAGTTTGCCCGCCGATAGGGTTGGCCGAACCATGTAAAATATGCGAGGTGGTAACCCCGCCCGCTAATTGGCGGTAAAGGTTAATATCTTCCGAATTCAGTACATCTCCTATCCTTACTTCCGATGTTACAGCCTGTGTACCCTCATTCACATCCCCCGAAACAGCTATATGCGAATGTTCATCAACAATGCCCGGCGAAAGGTGCTTGCCGGTGGCATCGATCACTTTGGCATTGCCAGCCGCCAGGTTTTTGCCAATGGCTTTTATTTTGCCGTTTTCTATCAGTACATCGGTATTTTGCAATATGCCCTCTTTTTCGCAGGTCCACACGGTGGCATTTTTAAACAGCACGTTCTCGGGTTTTGGCAACTGCGCATTACCATAGGCTGCAAAGGGGTAAATAACCGGGCCGACGGTAATGGGCTCTTTGGGTTTATCATCTTCTTTTTTCTCTGCCGTTGGCGGCCCTGCATAAGTGGCACTCCATTTTATAGCTGAGCCATCGGGCAATGTGCCGCTGCCATGAAAGGTAATAGGCGATACCTCGGTAATATAACCGTCAAGCCTCACACTACCTTCCGGCTTATTTTTCAGGTCGAAATAAATGCTCACCATATCGCCGGTGCGGGTAATATTACCTTTTACATGGGTGCTGTCGGCCTTGCGGTCAATATTCACATCATACTCGCCGGGAGTGCCGCCTATTTTCAGGATAACGCCGGGCAGCGCGTCGCTGGCAAAAGTATAGTCGCCGCGCAGATCGGTCACATCCTTGCGGGTGATCACATCCTGCCTGCCCTCAACCCAGTTCTCATAAATAACATTGTCCTTTTTAAATAAATTGCCGGAGGTGATAATAAAGTTGGCCATCTTTCCTTTTTCCAGCGAACCTACTTTATCACTTACACCCAGCATTTCAGCAGGGATGGTAGTTAATGATAGCAACGCCTGATGCTCGCTCAGTCCATTATCAATGGCCAGGCGCAGTTTCGCCCAAAAATCGCGGGCGTTTTCCAGGCCATAGCCGGTAATGGCAAACCTTATCCCGGCCTTTTCCATAACTGCCGGGTTGGTAGGCGCCAGTTCCCAGTCTTTCAAATCGGCATAGCTTACCTTCATGGCATCCAGCGGGTCTTCTACATCATAAGCATCGGGGAAGTTGATAGGGATAATAAAGCTGCTGCCGGTAGCCTTCATGGCATCCAGCCTGCGATATTCATCGCCATTGGTTTTAAAAATATATTGCTTGCCAAACTCTTTGGCTATTTTATCGGCGCGTAAAACGTTCAGCACATCGCCAGCATCAAATATTTGAGGAATGCCTTGCGTACGGTTAAACTCGGCCAATGAAATGTTGTATTCTGCTGTTTGCGTTTTATACCATTGCGCATCGTAATAAGTTTGGCGGATAAGCGCTATGCTCCCCATTAACGATGCCGGGTAATCATTTTGCGAAGTGCCCTTATCGAAGGAATACTGCGCGGCAGCTTCATCATTCAGCATTACCTCGTTATCGCGCTCATCGCCCAAAGTAACCACGGCCGAAGTACCGCGCGCTATACCATCATGTATCAGCGACTGCACCGTGCCAAAGCCATTCTTCTTGAGATCAGCCGCCGCTGCTGCATCAGCATGAAATATCGCTTTTACATTCATTTCAGGGTGGATGGCATCGTTCCAGCCGTAAGCCCCCGGTTTTTTGGAAATATTTGTTATCTCAAAGCGCCCGCTGGATTGCCTGCGCGGCTCCTGTGGGATACCATAAGTAGTAAATGCATCAATTAACGAGGGGTAAATATATTTTCCTTTCAAGTCGATGGTAACATATCCCTTGGGGATAGCTACACCCGCGCCGACTGCTTCTATCTTGCGATCTTTAATTAATAAAACGCCGTTGGTAATGGTTTTGTCGGCATTAACTACAATAGTGGCATTGGTAAAAGCGAATTGCCCGGGCCGTATATCGTAAGTGCCGTTAACAGGGAATGTTTCCTGTGCGTGCGAAACCATAACGCACAGCAAGGCGAAACAGAGGAGTAAGGTTTTTTTCATTGTTAACAGTTAAAATGAGTGCAATAAATATAATGAAGATTTTGATATGGTAAAACTTGATAAAAGGGTGTTATACTGGGTAATGTCATTTAGTTAAGAAAAACGCTTTTACCCTCCTTGTGCGCAGCAAAGGGAGGGTCGGCAAGCGAAGCTAAGTCGGGGTGGGTAGACGGGACGCGACAGGTTAACACGCGGCATTTAACCCGCTTAATTTATGGATATTGCCCGGGATGACACCCCTCTTTTCAGATGATCCCTCATAGGCTTTAACGCTAAACTTTTCTATTCTCCGCTATCAATCGTATATTCGAATAAAATTTAAATCCACTATTATGTATAATTTCTTATTACAGCTGCATTCGGGTTTCAGGTTTATAGTAATGGTGTTGCTGTTGCTGTCTATCCTGCAATCACTGGCCGGCTGGTTCGGCAACAGGCCGTACACCAATACCAACCGCAAAATAAACCTGTTTACTTTAATATCGGCGCATATCCAATTGCTGATAGGCCTGGTATTATATTTTGTTAGTCCGCTGGTACAGTTCACTGCCGGCACCATGAAGAACGATACTACCCGCTATTGGACGGTAGAACATATTGGCATGATGGTATTTGCTATTGTACTGATAACAATAGGCCACAGCAAATCAAAAAAAGTTTTGGCACCCGTGGGCAAGCACCGTACCATTGCTATATACTATTCATTGGCGCTGTTAGTCATAGTTTTAGCCATAATCCAAAGCATGCGTCCTTTTTTTGGCGTTAGTCATTAAAAAGTCATGAAAAAAATTTGAGAAAAAGTTTGGTAATTCATTTTTCTTTATAAATTTGCTCCCGCTATGATCAAAATCACCCATACTAACCAATGGTGGCACCAGCAAAACTGGCAGCCGGATACTATTTGATCACTTAGATTAACCAATTGTAAACCTATTTGGAACCCGGCGAATATCATTCGACGGGTTTTTTTGTTTAAGGACTACCCCCAATATTAAAAATGAAACGATATAAAATAACAACAACACATAAAAAATTACTTGCCGATACCACCACGCCGGTAAGCATCTACCTGCGCCTGCGCGATGTATTTCCCAACTCATTACTACTCGAAAGCTCCGACTACCACAGCCGCGAAAATAGTACCAGTTACATTTGCTGCGAACCTATCGCCGGACTGCTGCTTAATGATGGCAACCTAAAACTGAAATACCCCGACGGTACCGAAGAAAATTTAAAAGCCGGGGAGTTCTCTTTGCTGGAGAAGATAGATGAGTTTATCAACAGTTTTGAAACCGATGAGAATTCATTAAAAGTAATATCAAACGGCCTGTTCGGCTATTTTACCCACGAAGCGGTGGAGCATTACGAAACCATCAAACTAAAAAAGGTAGATGACGACCCGAAAAAGATACCCGTAATGCAGTACAACATGTACCGCTACGTTATTGCTATCGACCATTTTAAAAATGAGCTGTACATCTCCTGCAACGAACTGGAGGGCGGCGCGAAAGTAAATGGTATTGAAAAGATAGAATACCTCATCAAAAACAAAAACTTCCCCGAATACAGTTTCCACAGCAAGGATGCCGAAAAGTCGAACCTGACCAATGAAGGTTTTATGGCGATGGTAGAGAAAATGAAGCAGCACATTTATCGTGGCGATGTTTTCCAGATAGTGCCTTCCCGCGGTTTTTCAAAGCAATTTTCGGGCGATGAATTTAACGTGTACCGCGCCTTACGTTCCATCAACCCGTCGCCCTACCTGTTTTATTTTGATTACGGCGATTTCCGCATCTTCGGTTCATCACCAGAAGCCCAGATCACTATCAAGAACCGTGTAGCCAGCATATTTCCCATTGCCGGGACTTTCAAACGCACGGGCGATGATATAAAAGATGCCGAACTGGCGCAAAAACTGATCGAAGACCCCAAAGAATCCGCCGAACACGTGATGCTGGTCGATTTGGCCCGCAACGATCTGAGCCGCCATTGCGGCGAGGTGGAAGTAAAGGCATTTAAAGAGGTGCAATACTATTCACACCTCATCCACCTGGTATCGCACGTAAGCGGCAAACTATTGCCCGGTACATCATCATTTAAAGTGGTAGCCGATACCTTCCCGGCAGGCACCCTGAGCGGCGCACCTAAATACCGCGCTATGGAGATCATCGACGAGAACGAAAAAACCAAACGCAGCTTTTACAGCGGTGCCATCGGTTTCCTCGGCTTCAACGGCGACTTTAACCACGCCATTATGATACGTTCGTTCTTAAGCAAAAGCAACACGCTGTACTACCAGGCCGGCGCGGGCATTGTAGCCGGCTCCATAGCCGAAAGTGAGTTAAAAGAAGTTGATAACAAAATTGCGGCACTAAGAAAAGCTATTGAATTAGCGCAGGAATTATAGCCCCCTAACCCCTGAAGGGGGAACAATAATTAAATTATAGATATAAAAAGCATGACAGAAAATATAAAATTCCATAATTCCTCCCCCTTTAGGGGGTCGGGGGGCAAGAGCATCTTAATAATCGACAACTACGATTCCTTCACCTATAACCTGCTGCACCTGGTTAACGAAATAGGCCTGCAATGCGAGGTTTGGAGGAACGACCAGTTCAACATCGACGATGTTGATGCTTTCGACAAGATTATCCTATCACCCGGACCCGGCATACCATCCGAAGCAGGCTTATTGCTGGAAGTGATAGAAAAGTATTCGCCCACCAAAAGCATATTCGGCGTGTGTTTAGGCCAACAGGCTATTGCCGAAGTGTTTGGCGGCAAACTGTATAATTTGAGCCAGCCCATGCATGGCATAGCTACTCCCATAAAAGTAACCGACAAAAACGAAAAGCTTTTCAAGGGCCTGCCGGAAAGTTTTAAAGTTGGCCGTTATCATTCCTGGGTGGTAGATGAGAAAGCTATACCCGACGTGTTGGAAATAACCGCAATTGATGAAGCCGATAATTCAGTTATGGCGTTAAGGCATAAGGAATATGATGTTCGCGGTGTACAATTTCACCCGGAATCAATACTAACAGAATACGGTAAAGAACTAATGGCAAACTGGATTGGCGTCGCCCCCTAACCCCCTAAAGGGGGAATTAAAAAATGGTTTATAATTAAAAAACGTATGACAATTAATAAAACTAATCAAAAGCTCCCCCTTCAGGGGGCGGGGGGGGTCAACATTCTTGATAAGATAGTAGCAAATAAACGCAAGGAAGTAGCGGCGTCAAAAAAACGCACATCCTACATGCAATTGGAAGAATCTGATTCTTTCGGCAGGGAAACCTATTCGTTTCGTGATTTTTTGCTTGCACCCGACCGCACCGGTATTATCGCCGAATTTAAACGCAAGTCGCCGTCAAAGGGAATTATAAATGATACGGTGAAAGTTGCTACAGTAACCAACGCCTATGCCGAAGCAGGCGCATCAGCGTTATCGGTACTAACCGACCGGAAATTCTTCATGGGCAAAAAAGCCGACCTAGTAAAAGCCCGGCAGGTAAATAACATCCCCGTTTTACGCAAGGATTTTATGATTGACGAGTACCAGGTGATTGAAGCCAAAGCCTTAGGCGCGGACATAATCCTGCTGATTGCTGCCATACTAACCCCTGCCGAAATACAAACACTTGCATCGCTGGCAAAAAGCATCGGCTTAAATGTATTGCTCGAAGTGCACAATATGGAGGAACTGCAACGCAGCATCAACCCAAACCTTGATGCGATAGGCGTAAACAATCGCAACCTGGCCGATTTTACTGTTTCGGTTGATACCTCGTTTCAATTAGGCGAACATATCCCGGCTGAATTTCTGAAAATATCCGAAAGCGCTATCAGCAATACGGCAGTGATAAAAGAACTGAAAAAGGCTGGCTTTAACGGCTTTTTAATAGGCGAAAATTTTATGAAACAGGCAGACCCGGGGGCGGCAATGAGGGAGTTTGTGGAAAGGTTGAGGTAACTAAGGAGTTATGTTTTCCTTTTGATGATAAACAGATAATACTTCAATGCCTTTTCCATTTGGTGTGTAAAAAACATAAAAATTATCCCAAATCAAAACTAATATGTCAGGCTCGTCTGTCGCACGACCGCTAAACGGTTGTTTTAACAATTTTTGTAGTCGTTGCTTTAGTCCGGTTAAAAATTTTCTGGAATAGGTAGTTGATTTGTTTCTTAAATTATGGAATTCTATAATCCTATCAATGTCGTCAAAAGCTTTATCAGTATAAATTACTCTTTTAGCCATTTTTCATATTTCTTTTCAAAATCTTCCATAGTATAGGTCCGGCCATTTTTAATATCCTCTTGCCCTTGTCTTATCCCTTCTTTCATAGGTTCAGGAATAATAAAAATCTTTTCGTTCTTGGCTAATATAGCGGCAACTTCCTCTAACAGATGTTCATCTGTTACACCATCAAGCTTCTCGTGAATGGACTTTTTCAATTCTATCAGTGTCATATTATAAAGTTAAGAAGTTTTCGCCACATAATTTGTCACAAATAACATACCTTAAATGCCACTTGTGCAGGTTTTTGTAACTTGGCAACCATTTTGATATACAATATTTAATGAAGCAAAAATTTTACGATACTGCTGTGAAGCAGGAACGGGCTGTGCTGGTTGGGGTTATCACCCCGCACCAAACTGATGAACAGACCAAAGAATATTTAGAAGAACTGCAATTTTTGGTGGATACCGCCGGGGCGGAAACCGTTAAAACCTTTACCCAAAAATTGCAACGCCCCGACAGGGCAACTTTCGTCGGCTCGGGCCGGTTGGAAGAGATAAAGGCATTTGTCGATGCTGAAGAGATAGATATTGTTGTGTTCGACGATGAATTAACACCTTCCCAGTTACGAAATATAGAGAACGAACTACAAGTAAAAATACTCGACCGCAATAACCTGATACTGGATATATTTGCCGGTCGTGCCCAAACCGCGCAGGCCAAAACCCAGGTGGAACTGGCGCAATTACAATATTTACTTCCACGATTAACCCGCTTATGGACACACTTAGAGCGCCAAAAAGGTGGTATAGGTATGCGTGGGCCGGGTGAGTCGCAGATAGAAACCGACCGCCGTTTAATCCTTAACAAAATATCGCTGTTAAAAGAAAGGTTAAAACAGATTGACCGCCAAAATGAAACCCAGCGCAAAAACCGGGTGTCAATGGTGCGCGTTGCATTGGTAGGCTATACCAACGTGGGTAAATCCACCATTATGAATATGCTCTCCAAATCTGATGTATTTGCCGAGAACAAGCTGTTCGCCACGCTCGATACCACGGTTAGGAAAGTAGTGATAGAGAACGTGCCGTTTTTACTGTCGGACACCGTAGGATTCATCCGTAAACTACCCCATGACCTGGTTGAATGCTTTAAATCGACATTGGATGAAGTGCGCGAAGCGGATATTTTAGTGCATGTGGTAGATGTATCGCACCCTAATTTTGATGACCAGATACGCACCGTTAATGAAACCTTAAAAGAATTAGGTGCTGTTGATAAACAAGTGATAACCGTTTTCAATAAGATAGATGCCTATAAGCCAGTTGAGCTTTACGAAGGCGAGCAAATTGAACCGCTAACCCTTGCTGATTTTAAACAAAGCTGGATGGCAAAAAACAACAGCCCCGCCATATTTATATCAGCCACCGAAAAGGAAAATATCGAAGAATTCAGGAAACTATTGTATGATAAAGTGATAGCCATACATACAGCAAGGTATCCCTACGACCATTTGTTATATTAACCCGTAGAGACGCAATACTTTGCGTCTCGAATACAACCTGACATCCATGGAGACGCAAATATCACTCCGTCAAAAACAGTTCAACATCAATCGGCTGTATAATATGTTTTTGAGTAGCCGTATCAAACATCAGCCTGATTGCCTTCCGTCCTTCATCACCCAATTCAACCGAATATTTATTTACATACAGGTCGATATGCTTATACATCACCTCCTCGCTCATCTCCTGTGCATGCGACCGTATAAATTCCAAACCCGACTTCGGGTTAGCAAAGGCAAACTCAACCGATTTCTTCAAAACCCTATTCACTTTATGCTGAACATCCAACGGTAAATTGCGGTTAGCCACAATGCCGCCAAGAGGTATAGCACAGCCGGTTTGTTTTTCCCAATAATCCCCCAGGTCGATGATCTTTTTCAAACCCTTATCCTGGTAAGTAAAGCGGTTCTCGTGGATGATAAGCCCAATATCAACTCTGCCCTCAAGCACAGCATTCTCAATATCCGAAAAAACCAGTTCCACCTTATTTTTGGCATTTGGAAAAGCCAATCCTAACAGGAAATTAGCAGTCGTATATTTCCCCGGAATACCAATTTTATAGTTGGGATTGTTCTCTAACTCCAAAATCGAAATCTCATTTTTCGAAATCAACATCGGCCCCACCCCATAACCCAAAGCGCTGCCCGCATCCAGCAACACATATTTATTGGCTACATAAGCAAACGCATGGTAGCTCAGCTTGGTAATATCCAATTCACCACGAAAAGCCTTTTGGTTAAGCGTTTCCACATCATCATAAAAAACTTCAAATTCCAGCCCTTCCGTATCAATTTCATGATGGATAAGCGCATCGAAAATAAAGGTATCATTAGGGCAGGGCGAAAAGCCGAGAGATAGTTTCATTTGAGTTGAAGGTTAAAAGTTGAAAAGTTGAAAGCAAGTGTCACACTTTTAACTTTCAACTTTCAACTCCATTAAAAACTTTGACGCAAATGTATTCAGATTTTTAATAGCCGGCCCAATCTGCCAGGCATCGCGGTTGCGTTTTTCCACGTAATTTGACACTGCCCTGATTTGCATGGCCGATATCCCCATCTGCTCGCAGGCATAAAAAAAGGCCGCGCCTTCCATACTTTCAATTTGGGCATCAATGCGGCTATTCATTTTTTGGATCGAGGTTTCGTTACCATGCACCATGTTTACCGTTATCGCGCTTGCTTTCTTCAGTCCGAAACTTTCAGGTAAACCATAGCTCGAAGTAAATCTGCCTTTTCCAAAACCCAGCTCATCGATGCTAATAAAATCCTCTTCGTCTTCCGCACCCAATTCGGCAAAAGTATCTTGGGCTATTTCTACCACTTCGCCTAAAGCGATGTTACGGTCGAAACTGCCGGCAATACCCAAATTTATGGCGAGTTCGTATTTATTAGTTGACAGATGTTTACCCATAGCAAACGCGGTTGCTACCATTCCCGCCCCGGTGATAAGGATCGAAATATCATGACCGTTATAGGCGGTTTTCAGATCAGGGGTAATGTTGGCGCATTGGTCGCAGTCGAAATCGGCAAAGCGCAGGTCGGCTGTCAGTTTCTCTATCTCGGGTGCCGTAGCCGCAACTATCAATATCCGCATAATTAATTTACTTTTTTCGGACACTAAGATAAAACTTATGCCTTGTTTTTGTTTTGTATATTTGCACCCACAATTATTATGATGATATACATGACGCGCAAAGAGCACTTTAATGCCGCGCACCGGATGTACCGGGAGGAATGGAGTGCCGAGAAAAATGCTGAAGTTTTTGGCAAATGCGCCAACCCCAATTGGCATGGCCACAATTACAATTTATTTGTAACCGTTAGAGGCGAAGTTACGCACGCTACAGGCTATTTGATTGACCTTAAAGAGCTTAAGGTAATTATAAATGAGCGTGTAATTGAACAACTCGACCACAAAAACATTAACCTTGATGTTACCTTTATGTCGGGCAAAATGGCATCGACCGAATTACTGTGCATCGAGATATTTAACCAGCTAAAGGGCCCTATCGAGGCCTATGATGGCGTGTTCCTGCATTCGATAAAACTATACGAGACCGAAAACAATTCCGCTGAGTACTTTGGCGATTAAACTATTGCAATGATAGATAAAAATGCGGTTCCTGACAGGGACAATGACATTGATGGTTACACAAAGATCGACAGGTATAACCCTGAACTCATCAACAGCCTGTCGGCAAATTACCTCGACGTATTAAAGCATATAGGCGAAAAGCCCGAGCGCGAGGGCTTGTTAAAAACCCCCGAGCGCATGGCCAAAGCTATGCTGTATTTAACCCAGGGTTACGATCTGGATGCCAAAGAAATATTAAACTCGGCGATGTTTAAAGAAGACTATAGCCAGATGGTAATAGTAAAAGATATTGAGGTTTACAGCATGTGTGAGCATCACATGCTGCCGTTTTTTGGCAAGGCGCATGTGGCTTACATTCCCAATGGTTATGTGGTTGGCCTAAGCAAGATACCGCGTGTAGTTGATGTATTTGCACGCCGTTTGCAGGTACAGGAACGCTTAACCAACGAAATTCGCGATTGTATACAAGATACCCTGCAACCTTACGGCGTAGGCGTGGTTATTGAATGCCGCCACCTGTGCATGAGCATGCGCGGCGTACAAAAGCAAAATTCGGTTACCACCACATCAGCCTTTACCGGTGAATTTTTAAAAGAAAAAACCCGTACAGAATTTCTAAATTTGATCTCAGCGAAACTGGGATAGCCCATTGGTTCACTGGTTCATTAGTTCATTGGTAATTGGTTCGCATAGAACTTCACCAGTAATAAAAACTTTGCACCAATGAACTAATGAACCAGTGAACTAATGAATAACTAACCAATCTAACCTCTAATAATGAAAGCATACGTATTCCCCGGGCAGGGTGCCCAATTTGTGGGCATGGGCAAAGATCTTTATGAGCGTTCGGCACAGGCCCGCGAACTATTTGAACAAGCCAATGAAATTTTAGGCTTTAGGATAACTGACATTATGTTTGATGGTACCGACGAGGACCTTAAACAAACCAAAGTTACCCAGCCCGCCATATTCCTGCATTCGGTAATATTAGCCAAAGTTTTGGGCGATGATTTTAAGCCTGAAATGGTGGCCGGCCATTCATTAGGCGAATTCTCGGCTTTAGTAGCAGCCGGCGCGCTATCATTTGCTGATGGATTAAAACTGGTGGCCGCCCGTGCCAACGCAATGCAAAAAGCTTGTGAGATACAGCCATCAACCATGGCAGCTATCTTAGGTTTAGATGATTATACCGTTGAATACATTTGTCAGGAGATAAGTAACGTAGTTGTGCCTGCTAACTATAACTGCCCCGGTCAGTTGGTTATATCGGGTACCATAGCCGGGGTTGATGAAGCTTGTGAAAAACTAACCGCCGCCGGTGCAAAGCGCGCATTGAAATTAAATGTGGGCGGTGCTTTCCATTCCCCTTTAATGGAAGCAGCAAGGGTTGAACTGGAACACGCCATTGTAAATACTGAAATAAAAGCCCCTGTTTGCCCCATCTATCAAAATATTGATGCCCGCCCGCACACCGATCCACAAGAAATAAAACACAACCTGATAGCCCAGCTTACCGGTCCGGTGAAATGGACACAAACGGTTGTGCGTATGCTCGAAGATGGCGCTTCGCATTTTACCGAAGTTGGCCCCGGCAGTGTTTTGCAGGGCCTGGTAAAAAAAGTAAACCGGCAAATATCAACCGAAAGTGCCGAATTACCGCAATAAGGCGCAAACATCCGCGCCCGGTAAGTGTTCGTAAGTAAATTTAAAATACCGTAAAAATAGGCACTTGAGTACATCCGGAAAAATACGCTTACTATTAGCCCTGTTGTTTGTAAGCTTATTGCTTACGGCAACAGTGGTTCAAAACACGTATACACCGGTTGATAATCTTGACGAAACTGCAGGCATCCTCCAAAAAAACCTGCATAAAAAAGAAGCCTACGTTACCAAGGTTTTTAATGATAAGGCCAGGTATGAACAACTAAAAACACTCCAGGATAACCCCAAAGCTGCCCTTAGCTTTATTGATAACTTTACAACTAACAAAAAAACATGGTTTGTTACATTTACAAATGACACTTTAAGCTTTTGGAGTGGTATTAAAGTAATCCCTGCCGATAACAGGAAGATAAAGGAAGGCGCATCATTAATTAGTGAACCTAATGGCTATTACGAAGCTATTAAGAAAAGTGAGGGTAACTTTTCGGCTATTTTTTTAATCCCGGTTAAAATTAATTATCAATTTCAAAACCAGTACCTGCAAAATAGGTTCGCTTCCGATCTGCTGCAGGAAGATAATATCGATATAGCTGATTTTACCGACAACAATGTTTATGGCATACATAGCAGCATAAATAACCAATACCTATTTTCGGTAAAGTTAAATAAGGACCAGGTAAACAGCTATTTTTTTGATTTTGAACTGGTAGCATGGCTGTTGACTTTTATTACACTGTGCATACTGATACATTCCATTTGCAAGTACTTTGTAGCCAAACAATACACTATAGTATCATTAGTGGTACTGGCCCTGTTTATTGTAACGGTGCGGTATTTTAATTTGCATTACCATTGGCCTGGCTTTATATCCAGCCTGTATATTTTTGGTCATTCACTTTATTCGGCGGCGGGTATTTATCCCTCTCTTGGCGATTATTGTCTCAACACCCTGTTTATTGCCTGGTTTGCTGCGTTTTTATATACCCAGCGCAAGAACCTGCTAAAAACCATCCCCGGGAAATTTGTAAGCTATATTATTTTAACTGCCTGCATAGTTATATTGCTGGCAAGCACAGCATTATTGATAGGCCAGTTTTACGGGTTGATCAGTAATTCCAAAATAAGCTTCGATATTTATAACGTTTTCACTCTTTCCAAATATAGCATGCTTGGTTTGCTCATGCTGTGTTGCAGTTTCCTTGTTTTTTTCCTGTTAAATGATACCTTTTTGGCCATTTGCAGCAAATTGCCCATACCCGATCAGCATAAAATAATCTTGTTTATAATATTAGCCCTTGGCGGTACTTTTATCATATCCGGTCATCAGCAACTGTACCCGCTTTTCATACTTTTAATTATACCTGTTCTTTTGCGGGGATATGCTTATAAGTACAATGAAGGAAAGATCGACTCGGGTTCATTTATTATTATCATCGCTATTTTCGCCATCATTGCATTTATAAGGTATTACGGAGTTGAATCAATAAAGGAAACAAAAACTCGCGAAGCGCTTATTACAAAACTGGAGACACCGGACGACCCCACTGCCGATGCTTTTTTTAAAAAAATAGAGAAACAAATTATAACCGACCCTTTAGTTGTTAAATATTTCAAGGATACGCTGCAATACGGTAACCTTAAAAACAGGTTTCAAAAGTTATATTTCGATGGTTATTTATCAAAATATGCCTATAGCGTACATGAATTTAATAACGATGGGCTGCCCTTAACAAATGACAAAAACACGCTAAACATTTTTAGCGACATGGTGCTGTACAGCGCATTTAAGGTTTCCGATTATTTTTACAGGGAAAATGAGTCATTTGGCTTCCAGCACTATTTTGGCATTTTACCTGTAATGTCGCAAGGTAAAATATTAGGCACAATAGTGGTCGAACTAAAATCCAGGCCCCTGCAGCAAGCCGGTTCATTCCCCGACTTGTTAAAAGATGCTTCTATAAAAGAAGATAATGAATTTAACGATTACTCATTCGCGTTTTATAGCGACAATAAATTAGTTAGTAATAGCGGTACTTATGGCTACGACCTTATTAACACCAGTTTTAACGGCAAGCTTAAAAAATATACAATCATAACCAATAAGATCCATAATTACCCTGAATGGTATAATAATTTAACCGTTTACAGCCATTTAATATACAAAACAGGGCCACGTACGCTTATTGTGGTAAGTAAAGAAGAGAATACGCTTTTTCATAGCATAACATCGCTCACCTTCTTTTTTATATTACTGCTTCTGTTCAGTATTATTGTTATTTCCATAAGGTGGTTATGGCTGCGCATTAAAATATTTAGCATTAGTAAAAACCGTTTAAGGTGGATATTAAAAATAAATTTCGACCGCATACTTTATAAAACCCGGATACAATTCTCTATCGTTTCGGCTGTTGTGATAACGCTAATAATTGTTGGTTTTATTACCTTCTTTTCATTAAGTACGCAGTACACCGAGCAGCAGGAGAATATGATCCGCGATAAAATAACCCATATAACCGAAGCTTACCAAAGTGGTCTTTTCGACCGTTTCCTGAGTGATATTAACGATGAAAGCCAGGTTGATTTTGACGATCTTGCCAATACTTATTCAACCGACCTGATATTATATAACCAAAAGGGCATCCCGCTTATAACTACCCAGCCCCGGATATACGAAGACGGCCTGTTGCCCCGCCGTATGAATGCCAGGGCCTTTATCAGCCTAACCAAATTAAAAAGATCAGAATTTACAAACGAGGAAACCATTGGCGACCTTAAATATAAGGCCGTATATGCCCCTTTGCGTAACTCAAAAAACGTAACCGTAGCCTATTTGCAGCTGCCTTATTTCTCAAACGAAGCCGATTATAACGCGCGCATAGTATCGCTGCTAAATGTAATGATAAACGTATATGCCTTAATTTTTATAGTGATAGGCTTGTTTGCGGTAATTATTGCCCGGCAAATAACCACACCGCTAAGTTTTATACAAAGCAGCCTGGGTAAAATTATATACGGCAAAAAGAACGAACCTATAAAATGGGAGCGTGATGATGAAATTGGCGCGCTGGTGAACGAGTATAACCGGATGATAGCCGCTCTGGAGAACAGCGCCCAAAAGCTGGCACAATCTGAAAGAGAAAGCGCCTGGCGCGAAATGGCTAAGCAAGTGGCGCATGAAATTAAAAACCCGCTAACGCCATTAAAATTAGGTTTACAGCTGCTCGAAAAATCGTGGAAGGACAAGGATCCTAAGTTCGACCAGAAATTCGAGCGCTTCAGCAAATCATTTGTGGAGCAGATCGAGAGTTTATCGTCAATAGCGTCGGAGTTTTCATCCTTTGCCAAAATGCCCGATACGCATTTGGAACGCATAAATATATTCGATATGCTGAGCCAGGCGGTGACCATTTTTGTACAAATGGACAATATAAAGATACATTACCAGCAGCCCGAAGAACCTTTCTATATACGTGCCGACCGCGACCAGCTGCTGCGCTGCTTCAATAACTTATTAAAGAACGCCATCGAAGCCACGCAACAATGCAACCCCGGCATCATCGACATTAATTACGTGATAGGTAAAAACAACATCCTGCTAAGTATTAAGGATAACGGCAACGGTATCCCCGAACAAATGCGCGATAAGATATTCGAACCCAACTTCACCACAAAAAGCTCGGGCACGGGCTTAGGGTTAGCTTTTGTGAAAAATTCGATAGAAAATGCCGATGGCAGGGTTTGGTTTGAAACCATACAGGGCGTAGGCACTACGTTTTATTTAAGTTTGCCTGCAGTGGGGTAAGGAACTATTCCCATAAAAACGTAGAGACGCGATACTTCGCGTCTCCAACAATTTCATAAATCAGGAAAATCTGTTTAATCCTAAAAATCCCGGTTCAGACCGAAAACGAACTCCCGCAACCGCAGGTACTGGCCGCATTCGGGTTATTAAAGGTAAAACCACGGGCATTCAAGCCATCCTGGTAGTCAATTTGCATACCGGCAAGGTATAAACCGTGTGCCTTATGCATATAAACTTTTATGCCATCTATATAATATTCCTTATCACCATCTTTTGGCTGGTCAAAACCCAGCACATAGCTCATACCCGAGCAGCCGCCGCCTTCAACGCCAATGCGCAGGCCATAATCATCACTTATCTCTTGCTGATCTTTCAATTTTAAAAGTTCTTTTACAGCGCCTTCGGTAAAGGTAACCGGTGCGGTTTCAACAGCAGTACTCATCTTATTTTTAATTAACTAATACAAATATAAGGTAAAATGCAGATTTTTGTTGCGCAGCCAATTTTATGACCTCTGCTTAACACTTATTATATGCCATCGTACACCTACTTGTTAGATATTGTAAAATATACTATTGCCGGCCTTGGCGTGGTATGGATAGCGTTTTATTTAATAAAGCCCTATCTTGAAAAGAACGAAAAGATACAGCTGCTCGAGTTCAAAAAATCAATAGCCAACCAAACTTTACCATTGAGACTGCAAGCTTATGAACGCCTTATATTATTTATGGAACGCATAAACCCCGAGAATATGCTGGTGCGCCTTAATCCAGGCAATTACAGCGCCGCCGAGCTGCACAGTATTATTATAAGTGAGATACGTAACGAGTATCAACACAATATTACCCAGCAAATATATGTAACCAGCCGTGCCTGGGGTGTAACCAAACGCGTAAAAGAAGACACACTGAATATAGTGGGCAATGCTATCAAAAGTCTGCCTGAGGGCGCATCGGGGCTTGACCTCGGTAAAACCATATTGATGCAGTTAAGCCAGCTTGAAAACAACCCCTATGAGCTTGGCGGCGAACTGATACGCAAGGACCTGGAAGATTTATTTTAAGATTTATGCCAGGCAAAAAATTCACCACCACTTCGGGTATCGAAATTAAAGAGGTTTATACCCAACCTTCCGGCATGAATGAATTGCCGGGCGAATATCCGTATACGCGTGGAATCCAAAAAGACATGTACCGCGGCAAGCCGTGGACCATGCGCCAGTACGCGGGTTTCTCCACTGCCGAGGAATCAAACAAACGTTACCACTATTTACTGAGCCAGGGCACCATGGGGCTTTCAGTGGCTTTCGACCTGCCTACACAAATAGGCTATGACTCCGACCATGAACTGGCCGAAGGCGAAGTGGGCAAGGTGGGTGTGGCAATAGATTCATTAAAGGATATTGAGATATTATTTGATGGCATACAGCTAAAGGACATCACCACCAGTATGACCATCAACGCTACCGCGGCTATTTTACTGGCTATGTACATCGCGTTAGCAAAAAAGCAGGGTGCCGATCTGAAACAGTTATCGGGCACCATACAGAATGATATATTAAAGGAATATGCCGCCCGCGGTACCTATATATACCCGCCCGAAGCCTCAATGCGGCTCATAACCGATGTGTTTGAATATTGCAGCAAAGAAGTGCCGAAGTGGAACACCATCTCCATATCCGGCTACCACATCCGCGAAGCGGGTTCGACTGCTGTGCAGGAACTGGCATTTACGCTGGCCAACGGTAAAGCCTATTTAAAGGCTGCATTGGAGAAAGGCTTGGATATAAATGTATTCGCCAAACGCTTATCTTTCTTTTTCAATTGCCACAATAATTTTTTCGAGGAGATAGCCAAGTTCCGTGCCGCAAGGCGCATGTGGGCGCATATTACCAAAGAGCTTGGCGCAACGGATGCTGGCGCACAAAAACTACGCTTCCATACCCAAACCGGTGGCTCAACCTTAACCGCGCAACAGCCTATGAACAATATTGTGCGGGTGAGCAACCAGGCGCTGGCGGCTGTGCTGGGTGGTACACAATCATTACATACTAACGGTTATGATGAGGCCCTATCGCTGCCAACCGAGGCTGCGGCTAAAATAGCCTTGCGTACCCAGCAGATCATCGCTTTTGAAAGCGGCGTTACCGATACGGTGGACCCCCTGGCAGGCTCTTATTTTATTGAGGCTTTAACTGATGAGCTGGAAAATGCAGCGCAGGTTTATATTGATAAGATAGATGCCATAGGCGGATCGGTGAAAGCGATAGAGCAGGATTATATACAACAGGAAATTGCGGCTTCGGCCTATGAATACCAGAACGACATTGAAAGCGGCGACAAGGTTATTGTAGGCGTGAACCGGTTCACACAAGAAGAAGCGGCCGCATCAAACGTGTTTAGGGTGGATGATTCCATCCGTACACACCAGGTTGAAAAGTTAGTGGCCCTAAAAAAAGAACGCGATAATAATGCTGTTGCAAGCACCCTGGAACAATTGCGTGAGGCGGCAAAAGGCGGGGAAAATCTTATGCCGTTGATACTGAACGCCGTTGAATGCTATGCCACTTTGGGCGAGATAGCGGATGCGCTCCGTAACATTTTTGGCGAATATTAAAGCTTGTTTTTGGTAAATTTTTTTATCCGGCTCATTTCTACCGCCTTAAAATTTTAGGTAGATATTGAAGCAAACTATTGTTGATATTTGCCGTATTAAAGAAGAAAAAGGGGCTAAAAACAACCGGATCTTTTATGGGAAACAATTTAAACTAAATTTTTTTTCTTAAAAGTTATCCATTGCGAAATTCGATACGAAACGTACTAATTTATGTTGATTTCGCAATGAAAACGGTGTTAATAAATCATAAATTTATTTCGCAAAAAAGTGAAAATTTAATTTTTTTATCCGCTTTTTTTTAGAATATTCGATGTTCCTGAGCCGCCTGAAAAGAAGTCTCTCTGGGAGTTGGAAATCAACTTTTTATAATAATTTATATGGAAAAAACTTGTACTACTGTTTGGAATAGCTGCCTTTCAATCATTAAAGATAACATACCGGCCCAGAGCTTTAAAACCTGGTTCGAGCCGATAAAAGCTTTAAGAATAGAAGGGAGCGTGTTAACCATACAGGTACCAAGTTTATTCTTCTACGAATGGCTTGAAGAACATTATGTAGGGCTGTTGCGTAAAACAATAAAAAAACAATTAGGCGATGACGGGCGTTTAGAATACAATATTGTTGTTGAACAGTCATCCGCCAGCAAACCATACACTACGAATATGCCTTCGAACGGAAATGGTGCGGAATCAAAAAATCAATCGATGCCGATACCTATTTCTATAAATAAGGATATTAAGAACCCATTTGTTATACCCGGCTTAAAAAAGCTGAATGTTGACCCGCAACTTAACCGCAACTATACATTCGAAAATTTTATTGAAGGTGATTGCAACCGTTTGGCACGTTCGGCAGGTTATGCCGTGGCCGCTAAACCCGGTGGTACCTCATTCAATCCATTAATGATATATGGCGGCGTAGGTTTAGGCAAAACCCACCTGGCACAGGCCATCGGCAACCAGATAAAACAAACCCTGCCCGATAAGTTAGTGCTATATGTAAGCTGCGAAAAGTTTACCCAGCAGTTTGTTGATGCACTGAAACATAATAACATTAATGATTTTGTAAACTTTTACCAGGCCATTGATGTGCTGATAATGGATGATGTGCACAACTTCGCCGGTAAGGAAAAAACACAGGATTTCTTCTTCCACATATTCAACCACCTGCACCAAAGCGGTAAGCAGTTAATTATCACTTCAGATAAAGCGCCTAAAGATCTGGCCGGTTTGGAAGAACGCCTGCTTTCAAGGTTCAAATGGGGCCTGTCTGCAGATCTGCAGATACCTGATCTGGAAACCCGCATGGCTATCCTGAAAAATAAGATATACCAGGACGGCATTGAACTATCAAACGATGTGGTAGAATACGTGGCCCATAACATTGATAACAATGTACGTGAGCTGGAAGGCGCCATGGTATCATTACTGGCGCAATCCACCCTTAACCGTAAGGAGATTGACTTGAACCTTGCCAAACAAATGTTGAAAAACTTTGTGAAGAACTCTTCCAAAGAAATTTCAATGGAATACATCCAGAATTTGGTTTGCGAGTACTTCGAGGTGCCTATCGATATGGTGAAGTCGCAAACCCGCAAACGCGAGATCGTACAGGCAAGGCAAATTTCCATGTACCTGGCCAAGGCACATACTAAAAGCTCATTAAAATCAATCGGCCACTTCTTCGGCGGCCGTGACCACTCCACTGTGATCTATGCCTGCCAAACTGTTGAAGATCTTATCGATACCGACAAAAAATTCAAAGGCTACGTAGCCGATATTCAGAAGAAACTGAAAATGTCATAAGGGACATTAAAGATAATTACTGTAGAGACGCGATACCTCGCGTCTTTTTTTGTTTAAAGCGTTTTTTTTAGCGCGTCATTGCTGTACGAAGCAATCTTTGCGCAGGGTCGGACTAATAAACACTGTAATTTTCGCTTTAACAGAGATTGCTTTGCCATTCGCTCACACAACCGGCTCGCTCAGCGCAATGGCCGGAAAAGATTACAATTCCCCCAACTTTACCAACGCATAAAACAATCCCGTACAATGCAACGATTGCGCTATCTTGTTATCAGACAATAGTTGCTTTATCTCGTCAATGGTATATTGCTCTACTATCACTTCCTCATGTTCATCCAGGCTTTGCTCCTGCACTTTTTTGCCGCCCTTGGTAAGGTAGCAATAGGTGTGATTATTTGCGGTTGAAGGATTGGCATAAACGGTACAAAGCAAATCAAAATCATCAAACTGGTAACCGGTTTCTTCCAATAGCTCACGGCGGATGGCATGTTCAGGGCTTTCGTCGCCATCAATAACCCCGCCGGGTATTTCAAGCGATACGATACCCGCCGCATGGCGGTACTGGCGTACCATCAGTACCTTATTATCTTCGGTAATGGCAATGGCATTTACCCAGTTAGGGTATTCAAGCACATAATAGTCACCAACTATGCGGCCATCGGGCATCTCGCATTTGTCGGACCGTAGTGTGGCCCAGGGGCCTTTGTGTATGTATGAGGATGATAATGTTTTCCAGGTAAGATCGGTCATGTTTGTTGGAAGTATTTATATATCGCCTTTCGTTTATCAATATTTTCAAAAGACACGTAATGATGTTTTTGTTCTAAAAGATCGAAAATTGCCAATACTTTTTTAAGTAATAGGCAAGTTTCGTCATCCTGCTTAAAAGGTTCGGCAAACATATATAATAGTTGACTAAAGGCGTTTAATTTTTCAACGCTATAAGTTTTGGATTGAATGCGATCAGCAAATTCAGCTTCGCTTAATGCCAATAACTCTTCCAGATCGGTATCATAATCCTTTTGCAGGACGTTGTTTAGCTGATGATCGAATTCTGCGTTATTACCTTCGGCTTTTAAGCCCATTAGTTTAGCGATAAGCGCGGCAAACTTCTGGATTTCATTCAGGATAAAATCATTTTGAAACATCATTCATAAATAAAATACTACCAACTACCGCTGCTGCCGCCACCGCCAAAGCTGCCACCACCGAAACCGCCAAAGCCGCCACCACCACCGCCGCCGCCAAAGCCGCCGCCGCTACCACCTCCCCAGCCGCCGCCACGGCCACTGCTGCCTAGTATATCACCTGCCACAAACCACCAGAAAGGGCTTGCGCCGCCACGGCCGCCAATAATATGGCCGCCACCGCCCCGGTTGCGGAATATGAATATCAATATAAAAATAACAATGATAATAAGGGTTACGATCCCGCCGCCAACATTCCCCGAATTGCTATCATCAGGCTTTTTATCGGCTTTATATTCGCCTTTGGTGTATTTAATAATGTCGGTAGTAGCCGCGTCAAGGCCACCATAGTAATCGTTATTCCTGAAATGGGGTTTTATATCGTTCTCAATTATCTGGTGGGTAATAATATCAGGCACAGCGCCTTCAAGCCCATAGCCCACCTGTATCGATACTTTGTGCTGGTCCATAGCCGCCAGTATCAATAGCCCGTTGTTTTTACCTTTCTGGCCTACGCCCCATTTGCGGCCAAGCTGGGTGGTGTATTCATTAATATCATAATCGCCTACCGATTTTATCAGCACAATAGCTATTTGGGTTGATGAGGTATCATTAAAGGCAACCAGTTTATTTTCCAGTTGCTGCTTGTCGCCCTCCGAAAGCGAATTGGTATAATCGGTAACCAATGTATTGGGTTTCGGCGGAAAATCCTGCGCAAAAGCGGTGTAGCCGGTTACCAGGAGCGCGAAGAAAAAGAATAATTTTTTAAACATGATCTTGTTTTTATTCGCCATCCATAAAGGCAATGTCATCAGATAATTCGTTAGCGTCGCCGGTATTATGCGGGAAATATTTTTGCAGTTGTTCGCCGGCAATTTGCAGGCCGGTAACAATGCCCTCAACCAGGTCGCCCAGTTTAAAATGTTCCAGCATATCCTGTTTGGTGCTATCCCAAAAATCATCGGGCACCACCTTGTTTATACCCGCGTCGCCAATAATTGCAAACTTGCGGTCGACAGTAGCCAGGTATATCAAAACGCCGTTACGGTGCTTTGTTTTATGCATATCCAATTTGTGAAAATACTTAGCTGCGCGGTCGAGCACGTCCTCGCTGCAGGTTTTTTCAATACAAACACGTATCTGCCCCGAGGTATGCTTCTCAGCTCCTTCGATAGCTACGCGTATGCGCTGCTGTTCATCTTCGTTAAATAGGGCCATGGAATAATTATTGAATTATTGACTTGCTGAATTACTGATTTATTGAACAGTGACAATCACTAATTCAATAAATCAGTAATTTAATAATTTTTAGAATTGTACCGTAGGCACTTTATTAGCACCGGCTTCGGCCTGGAAGTAGCCCTTTTCGGTAAAACCGAACATTTTGGCCGTAATATTTGCCGGGAACGAACGTATCTTGCTGTTGTACTCCTGCACGGCCGTGTTAAAATCAAGCCGGGCTACGTTTATGCGGTTCTCGGTACCTTCCAGCTGCGTTTGTAAAGCTGTAAAATTTTCGTTGGCCTTTAGTTCAGGATAGCGCTCAGATGCCACTAACAATCTACCTAAGGCAGTGCTTAACTGGCCTTGTGCAGCCTGGTATTTCTGAATGGTTTCTGGGGTAAGTTTGGTAGGGTCAACTTGTATTGATGTTGCTTTGGCGCGGGCTTCGGTTACATCAACCAGGGTGCTTTTTTCAAAATTGGCCACACCCTTAACGGTATTCACCAGGTTAGGGATAAGGTCGGCACGGCGCTGGTACTGGCTTTCAACGGCGCCCCATTTGGCTTTCACGTTCTCATCCATTTGTACCATGCTGTTGTAACTGCATGAGCTTAAGCTCACCATAGCTACAACTACTAATATTGCTGAAAATAGATTTTTCATTTTTCTTAATTGTTATTGTTTTTTGATAGTTAGAGCACAAAACACATACCGATGTTACAAAATGCCTTTAGGCGTGACATAATGGCAAAAGCTTGTTTAGGTAAATATAGTAAACATTAACAAGTATTAGCAAAATGGATAGATGGAATAAGCGGATTAGGAAAGACTGATTGAATGGAGCTTTTTATTTTCCAGCTTCATGCTAAACTGCCTTAATCATACTGTGGTACATACTGATCGAACATTTTTTTCCAGTACATGTAGGCAATTACGCCAAGCACCAGCACCACCAATACAATAATGCCTATTTTGCCTTTGCGTTTATCCTGCCGCATTAACCAGGTTAAAAATACAATGAGTGGTATTACGAATATGATCCAGAAAATGTATGTAGCTGCGTTCATTAGCCCCCCAACCCCCTAAAGGGGGAGTTAGCGTACGGCAAAGGTAATATTTTTTTAAAAAGTTCCCCCTTCAGGGGGCGGAGGGGGCTAAATCGGCATCCTGGCCAATGGTGCAACATCCTGCCCCACAAAATCGCCTTTCAGGTATTTATGATACCCGGCAATGGCTATCATGGCGGCATTGTCAGTGCAGTATTGCATTTGGGGGATGAAACAGTTCCAGCCGTATTGTTCGCCCAGTTGCAGCAAGCCCTGGCGTAATCCTGTATTGGCCGATACGCCGCCTGCAAGGGCCACATCCTTTATACCATATTCATCCGCCGCTTTTTTTAGCTTGTTGAGCAGTATAGTGGCTATACGGTACTCAACCGAGGCGCAAATATCATTTATATTTTCTTCAATAAAATTGGGGTTCAGTTTTACATTGTCCTGAATAAAATAAAGGATAGCAGTTTTTAAGCCGCTAAAGCTAAAATCAAGACCCGGTATCTGCGGCTCGGGAAATTTATAAGCGTCGCGATTACCTAACCGGGCATATTTATCTATCAGCGGACCGCCGGGATAGGGTAATCCAAGTATCTTGCTTGTTTTGTCCATGGCTTCACCTGCGGCGTCATCGGTGGTTTGGCCTATTACCTGCATGTCAAAATAATCGTTCACCAAAACAATTTGCGTATGGCCGCCCGATACGGTAAGGCAAAGGAACGGGAATGAGGGCTTTTTTTCGGCAATAAAATGGGCCAGAACATGAGCCTGCATGTGGTTAACTTCAATCAATGGCAGGTTTTTGGCAAGCGCGAATGCCTTAGCAAATGATACCCCCACCAATAACGACCCTAAAAGTCCCGGCCCGCGGGTAAAAGCCACTGCATTAACATCATTTTTGCTTACTTTTGCCACCGAAAGTGCCTGTGCTACCGCCGGAACAATATTTTGCTGATGAACCCGTGACGCCAACTCGGGGACTACGCCCCCATAAGCCTGGTGAATGGTTTGATTAGCAATAACATTGCTCAATATAATACCATCAACACAAATGGAGGCAGAGGTATCATCACATGAAGATTCGATAGCAAGTATTACGGGCACACTTCTAAAAGTTAAAAGTTAAAAGTCAAAAGTCAAAAAATTACAGCGGAAATTTTGATCCGACCTTTAAACTATAGATTAAAAATATTATCAAAAACAAGCGTTATATATAAAACCTTTTGCGGGGTTTGAATTTTTACTTTTGATTTTTGAATTAAATACAAAGTTATTAAAAAAGTACTTAAAATAGCGTTCGGTATAGTCCTGGTCATTTTTTTGACGCTGAGCATACTCTTGCTTATTTTTCAGTACAAGCCGGTGCAAACCTGGGCCGCCAAAAAAGCCGCGGCTTATCTTTCAGAACAATGGCATACTACCGTTCACATTAACAGCCTGTATCTTGAGCCGTTTACTTCGGTTATTTTAGAAGATTTTTATGTGCTCGATAAACGTAAAGATACGCTTGTTAATATGCCTAAACTAACAGTGGGCATCAGCGGTTTCTCACTTTTTCACAGCATAAAGCAGCATACGCTCGACCTTAAACTTGTAAAGCTGGATAATCCATCTATCTACCTCAAGGAGTATAAAGACAGTACAACGAACCTGAAATTCATACTGGATTATTTCAGTTCGCCCGATACCGTAAAATCAAAGGGTAAGCCCTGGAATGTTATATTCCAAAAGGTAGCGATACGTAATATGCACTTCCGCTACAAAAATTACCTGGTTGACACAGCCGTTAACGGGGTGAATTTTGATGATGCCGATATTACCCATTTTAGCGCGGTGATAAAAAACATGGACGTTACCCATCACCTGTTTAAAGGCGATGTGCACAACCTCACCCTGCATGAAAAAAGCGGGCTATTCATCCGCAACCTCACCACTAATGCAACGGTTGATACCAACATGATACTGGCGCAACACCTGCTTTTGCGAACTGCTAATTCAGAGGTGAAGGATTATTTCAGGATGAAGTTTAAATCGTTTAGCGATTTTAGCGATATAGAGGACAGGGTGATGATGGATGCCAATTTTAAATCATCGCGGGTATCATCAAAGGATATTTCGTTTTTCACTACCGGGCTGGAAAAGGTAAAGTTCGATCTTGGTATTGATGGTAAAATACATGGCCTTGTACGCAGCCTGAGTGCAAAAAACCTGCTGATAACCGGTGGCCAGGCTACTTATGTACGCGGCGATTTTGAGTTACGCGGTTTACCCGACTGGAACAATACCTTCCTCGATTTAAATTTTAACCAGGTAGCCACCAATAAAAAGGATCTGGACTTTTTATACAGCAATTTTAGCGGTACTAAAAACGCCCATGTACCCGATATTGTCGCCAAATTTGGCAACATCAACTTTACGGGCAGGTTTACGGGTTTGCAAAACGACTTTGTAGCATTCGGAACATTTAAAACTAAACTGGGCCGGTTTGATCCTGACATCAACCTTAAAATAAATAAAAAAGGCATACCGGCCTATAGTGGTAAGTTAAATACCTCCAACTTCGACCTGGGCGGATTGCTGGGCAATGATGATATTGGCCGCGCAACCCTATCGGCAAATGTAAATGGCAGCGGCGATGAATTTAAAAACCTAACTGAAGTACTGGATGCTAAATTGGCTTACCTGAATTTTAAAGGTTATGACTATCATAACCTTACCCTTAATGGTAATCTTTCTAAAAAAATAGCCAGCGGCAAGGCCACTATAAACGATAAAAATATTAACCTTACTATAGGCGGCAGCGTTAACCTTAACCCTGCCCTGCCAATCTATAATTTCACCGCGAGTGTTAAGGATGCGCACCTGCATACCTTAAAACTGATAAAAGATACCATCACTATAAGCACGCAAATGAAAACCAAGTTTGCGGGCAACAGCCTCGAAAATTTTGACGGGCATATCGAGCTGTCGCCAATTCATATCATCGATCCGCGAAATAACTACACAGTTGATTCCGTCGATTTGTCATCAAGCGGGAAAGGGAACGACAGGTTGCTTTCCTTAAAATCAGATATTGCCGATGGCAGTATTAAGGGTAGTTTTGATCTGGCTACGCTGCCGTCGTACTTTAAAAAGATAGTTAAAAAATATATCCCGTCACTAAAGATCGACTACATTACACCCAAACCGCAACACTTTGCGTTTAACCTGGTGCTGAAAAATACGGATCCTATAACAGCAATTTTTGTACCTGAGCTGAAGATACCCGACCAGGGCACGTTTGTGGGTGAATTTAATACCGCCGATGAAATAGCAACACTCAATGGGTATGTTAAAACCATAAAATACGGTACTACGGTTTTCCACGATCTTATTTTGGATGAAAACACCAGCAACTCGCAGCTGGGCCTAAATATTTCATTAAGCCGGATAAATATTACCGATAGCTTGTTTATTAAAAACATTGATATATCAAATGTGCTTAAGAATGATAATCTTAACTTTAACGTAAAACTGGCTGATAAGGACGCGACAAATCAGCTGGATCTGTACGGCCTTGTTGAATTTGGGCGCGATACTACGGCAAAACTTAAACTGCTGCCATCAGACGTTATACTGGAACACCAGGATTGGAAATTGCAGGAACAAACCCACATAAGATTTTTGAATGGCAAAATACTGGTATCAAACTTCCAGCTTTCAAACGGCACGCAAAAAATGAGGATCGACGGGCTAATTTCTGATAACCCAGAAGATAAACTAAAACTCACATTCGAGAAATTTAGTATGGCTACTTTCGATCAGCTCACCCGACACTCGGGGTTAATGCTTACGGGTTTGCTTAACGGCGGGGTTACGTTTAGCGGAATTACAAAAACACCCGGTGTTGATGCGCATTTAACCATTGATTCATTAAACATGAATAAAACATTGGTGGGCAATGTGAATATTGAATCGGCACTGGATAATGACCGTAAGGAAGCTGACATGAAGGTAAGCATCCATAACCGGGGAACTGAAACCATGAATATTGCCGGTGTGTACTCGCTTGCAAAAGATGCGGAAGACCATGCCCTTAATTTTAACATAAAGATGGACCATGCCCAGGTAGTGATATTTGATCCCTTTATACGCGAACTGGTATCAAATCCCAAAGGAACGGTATCAAGCGACCTGAAACTCACGGGGCCGCTAAGCAAACCGCAGCTAAATGGTACGGTTACTTTAGAAAATGCAAGTGTTACCGTAAATTATCTGAAAACAAGCTATACGGTTAATGACAAGTTAACGGTGGCAAACAGCGTTATCAACATTAATAATATGATGATGAGGGACGTGCATGGCGGCACGGGTACTGTTAACGGCAAGGTTGACCTGAATAACCTGAACAATCCTGATATTGAAGCAACAGTTGAAGCCAAAAACCTGATAGCTTTGAATACTACTTTTAAGGATAACCACTTGTATTATGGAACGGCTTATGGTACAGGCACATTCTCGTTTAGCGGGCCGGTTAATACCATGAATATAAATATTAAAGCACGCACACAGGCAGGTACGGTTTTTAATATCCCGCTAAATACATCTTCAACCGTGGGCGAATATGATTTTATAAGGTTTGTAAGCCACAGGGACAGCACCAAACTTGCACCGGTTAAAAACGCGTTCGATGGTGTTACTTTGAATTTAGACCTAACTATTGATGAAAAAACGCTGGTTAAGATCACTACAGATTATGGCGTACTTGAAGGCAGCGGCACTGCCAGGAACCTGAATTTGAATATAAACAGCCTGGGCGATTTTAATATGTTCGGCGACTTTTTAATATCGACAGGTAAGTTTGAGTTTACCGCCAAGAATTTTATCAGTAAGAATTTTACCGTGAACCAGGGGGGGACTATACGCTGGACAGGCGACCCAGCAAACGCGCAAATTAACCTGAATGCCATTTACGAGGTAAGGACAGATGTAGGGCCGCTTTACCTGGCGGCGGGCTTGTCATCACCAAAAGGCAGCGAACAGGTATTGGTACAAGCCGAACTGGTTATTACCAAATCGCTGTTACAGCCTAATATTGATTTCGATTTTAATTTCCCTACCGACCCTACAATTAAGGATGATCTGGGCACTTATTTAAATGATTACAACAACCGCAGCCAGCAGGCTTTAAGTATTATTGTACGGCGGAACTTCACATCAAACAACGCCAGTAATTTAAAAAACCAAGCTTTGCAAACTGCAGGAGACGCAGTAAGTGAATTTGCCTTTAATAAATTAAACGCCTTTATATCGCAGTCAAATATTAAAAACTTCGATCTGAGCCTTCGCTCAATTCATGACGCCAGCGCCACGCTTAGCTTATTAAAAAACAGGTTAATACTTACCGGCAGCTTATATACCAACACTGGCAGCAACGACATATTTAACAATAATACCAGTTTATTTAATTCAAGCTTTAGTAATATTACCAGGGATTTTGAGGCCCAGTATTTATTACGACCCGATGGGGCGCTTACCGCACGTTATTCATACCGGGTGCTAAACTCAACCACCCTGAATACCATAGGCGACCAATTGGGCGTACAATATGTAAACGGTTTGGGCCTGGTTTTCCAGAACGACTTTGATACCTTCGGCGAATTTTTTAAAAATATATTCAGGGGTAAACGCCGCAGAAGGATTCCAGCATCGCCATTAACTACCGATACCCCGGCATTAACCGACAAGCGAGATAGCAGTAAAACAACCCCGCCGGAAAAATCAGAGGGCGATGATCAATGATCGCGCAGGATAGCGTGGTTCATCCTGTCGCGCTTAGTTTTAAGGTAAGCTTCGTTATGTGGGTTAGGTGCTATTTCAATAGGCAGGTTTTCAACCACTTCCAATCCATAACCTATAAGCCCTGCACGTTTTTTAGGGTTATTGGTTAGCAGGCGCATTTTCGATACACCCAGGCTGCGCAATATCTGCGCGCCCACGCCATAATCGCGTTCATCCATTTTAAAGCCTAACTTAAGGTTGGCATCAACCGTATCAAAGCCATTTTCCTGTAGGTGGTAAGCTTTTAATTTGTTGATAAGGCCAATGCCCCGGCCTTCCTGGTTCATGTAAATAATAACGCCTTTGCCCTCATTTTGGATAATCTCCATAGCTTTATGCAGCTGCGGTCCGCAATCACACCGGCACGAGCCAAAAATATCGCCTGTAACGCATGAACTATGCACACGCACCATAACAGGTTCACCGGGCTCCCAGGTGCCTTTAACCAAGGCTAAGTGGTTCTCGCCGGTATCTACCTGGGTAAAAGCTATCATATCAAACTCGCCCCATTCGGTTGGCATTTTTACAGCCACCTCGCGGGTTACCATTGATTCGGTGCTCAAACGGTAATCAATAAGATCTTTTATCGATATTATTTTCAGGTCGAGCTCTTTTGCCATTATCAGCAGATCAGGCAGACGGGCCATTTCCCCATCCTCCTTCATTATCTCGCATATAACACCGGCAGGTTCAAACCCGGCTAAAACGGCCATATCAATAGCAGCTTCGGTGTGCCCCGTTCTGCGTAACACACCGCCATCCTTAGCTATCAATGGGAATATATGCCCCGGGCGGCCCAGGTCCTCTCCTTTTATAGCCGGATCGATCAAAGCCAATACTGTTTTTGAACGATCAGAAGCCGATATACCCGTAGTACACCCCTCAAGCAGGTCAACCGAAACCGTAAAGTTGGTTTCATGCGAAGTGGTATTATGGCTCACCATAGGTTCAAGGTCAAGTTCGCGGGCGCGTTTTTGCGTAATGGGCGCGCAAACTAAACCACGGCCGTATTTGACCATAAAGTTTATGGTTTCGGGCGTGGCATTATGGGCGGCGGTTAAAAAATCACCTTCGTTTTCCCTGTCCTCATCATCAACCACTATAATGGTTTTGCCGGCCTGTATGGCTTCTATTGCTTCCTGTATGGTATTTAACATGTTATATGGTTACGTGGCAGGTTGTAATGGGGTTGCCTGCCTGTTTTATATGTATACAAATTTACGCCATAATCCAAATAATCAGGTCGGCGCTTTGTAAAATCTGTCAGGCTGTTTTTCGCTTAAATATTTTGTTTATAAAACGCTTATAGGAGTCGGCATCAAACAAAGCAGAATCAGTTGCCGCTTTGTACGACAGGAAAATACCTATAGGCGTTAATATGATTATGGCTATCCACATGCCTAATATGGGCGAGGTGTTGCCATCCTTTACCGATTTTTCGCCTATGGTTGATATAATGTAATATATGAGGAAGAAAGCTACCGAAATAACCACAGGCAAACCCAAACCGCCCCGGCGGATAATGGCCCCAAGCGGCGCGCCTATTAAAAACAACACCAGGCATACAACCGAGAGGGTATATTTTTTATAATACTCAACTAATGACTTTCGTATACTTTGCGCATTGTCCTTATTGCGCATCATATTGTCTTTTATAGTATTTTGAATATTGCGCGCCTCATTAGTAGCATTAGAGATTGCCATTAGCTGCATACTAAGGTTAAGTTTACCCGTATCTACCTTGTTTAAGGGTAGGTAATTTGCTACATTTTTTGATTTTTTAGGTATGGCGAAATAACGGATATAAGGTGTTATAGACCTGAACCCCACCTGTACCGAGCTATCGATGGTATGTTGGGTGGTTTTTTTATATTCACGCAGCTGTTTAATATCCATCATCTGGAATGAATTTTTAAATTCGTCCTCAGGTGTGCGCGCCAGTTTAAATGCCGACAGGTCGAACTTTTGTTCCATATCCTTAAACCTAAAGCGTATTAGCCGCTGGCGGGAGTTGTAGCCATTCTCACCCGGTTGTTCTTCATAGCGCACACCATCTTTCAGCTTTAATACTAAGTAGCGGTCGCCGGGGGTACGGTACATTCTTCCCTCTTTGGCAAATAATACTGTATTGTTGTTGCCATTAACATCCTTAGCATAAATAATAATACCATACAAGGTTTGGCCGTCGGCGCCTTTATGTTCAACACGTATGGTGTAACCCGGGAAACTATTACTAAACACACCTTCGGGCAACAGGGTAGCCGAGCGCTGCTGCCTTACATCATACAATAATGAGAAGTACTTTAAATTGGCAACCGGCAGCATATAATCAGAAAATACAAAAGCCGATACACTCAGAATAGATACTATGATGATCATGGGGTACATAGCGCGGGTAAGGGATATACCGGCTGCCTTAATGGCTACCAATTCATAATTTTCGCCCAGGCTGCCATAAGTCATGATGGTGGAGAGCAGCACCGAAAGCGGCAGTGCCATTGCTACATTAGTGGCCGATGAATACAGCATCAATTCCAATATCACATACCAGGCAAAGCCCTTGCCTATCATGTCGTCGATGTATTTAAATAAAAACAACATCAGCAACACAAACATTACTATAAAAAAAGTAACTATGAAAGGCCGTATGAATGATTTGAGTATGAGAAGATGAATTTTTTTCATCAGGAGTTATCTGTATATAGAGCCAATAAACCTATCCCGCATTTATATAAAAAGCGGTGTAGTTTAAAAAACGTAAAATTAATGAAAATTGTATTAGCTCAGGCACCTAAAACACTAACCAGGTATTCGATCTGATTGTCCCATATCTGTTTGCGTTCCACAATTGTTTCCTCGGTGGCGAAATCGGTAATGCTCAGGGCCACATCATTGGTCAGTTCATCCTGCAAAATCTCCATCTCGAAATAGCATTGTGGCTCATCATCGATCCATTTAAACCTAACCAGCTTATTTTCTTTCAGCATAAGCAGTTTTGCTTTTTGCTGTTCATCGTCCCAGGTGAAAGTATAAACCTGGTCTCGCACGCTCACGTCATCTGCAAACCATTGCGTTAAGCCGTTTGATTCGCTTAAAAAGCTATATAAGATGCGGGGAGAAGACTTTATTTCATACTCCAAAGTAAACTTTTTCTTTTCGGCCATACAGGTTTAAAATCAATAGAAGAATGCCAACATGCGGCAAATGTTAACATTTTTTCTAAAGAAAACGAATTTCTGCTATATTTGCAAACCTTTTTGAGGTGGGTTACTAACATTATAGTAATGTGCGCCAAAAAGGTTATTAATAAACGGCGGGGTAGCTCAGATGGTTAGAGCGTAGGATTCATAACCCTAAGGTCGGCAGTTCGATCCTGCTCCCCGCTACCGCATTGAAAATAAAGCAGTTACAATAATTCGTAACTGCTTTTTGTTTTTCTATGTCTATGTAATAAAAAGTCAACCATATTCAAATCAATAATATATATCTTCTTCATAATGAACTTATTACGATAGGCTTTCGAGCCTATTTTTATCGTAAAACCTTTTTTGAAGCTCGAACCCTAAGGTTTTACAACGGAAATGCTATAAAAGAACTAATAGATTATAACGTTACAATGAATTTCACAAAGTTTCCTATACACTTGAAATTCATGAATCCTTCAAATTGATGACACAACCTGAATTCAATATTGCAATGATTTGCTTTTGAAGTGATTGCTATTGTCATAAGTAAAGACATCGCTCAGTTAAAATTGTATCTTGGAATTTCGCAAATTAATTTTCAGATAAATCAGTCAAGTGGATTTAAGTTGTTGGGTAGGTAGACGAGTTTTTCTTCAACCAGGACTTACATTTAAGTGGATGTAGTGATTGTTTTACCAAAGACAACTAATTTTGCGAAACAATCGCAAATAACTTGATGAAAGATTTTCGTGACCGCTTACGAACAGAAAAACACCTTATCCCATTTCACAGGGATTTTGATAATAGCCGCTTGCTAAAAGAACTTGCCGATTACATACAGACACAGAAAACGGAAACCCTCGATACTATTAAGTCCCTGATAGCTAGCTGTCAGTTTTTTTCGTTATTTAACCAAAACTACCTCTACCTGCTGCACGAAATGAATAGGAACATCGATCACATGGGCCTTTCATATGATAAGTTAATGGAAGTGATGGTCGCACAAAATAACGGCTCCCACATCTACGTACTCAACCAGTTCCGCAAAGAGTTCGGTAACCGGAAGGATATTCATTTTTCAGACACTTTCGCCCATCGTACTAAATCAATTGATCCGGGTATTGGCGAGATAAACACCGGTGGTGGACTGGCAACTTTGATAGATGTGTTGCAAATTGCCATGAACAGCTTGAAAAACCGTAAGGATTCCATGCCTGACCAACACTTGGTTAGCGATCAGGAAAGCATGTTTTACCTCAATCTATTTATTAAAATAAGCAATATATATTTTGGCTTAAAAAATCTTTACGAATCCATAGTATGGAGCGGCGGTCGTATTGAAGCGATTGGTGACCGTAAATTTCGCGTCGCATATGCCGACAAAGAACAGTTACGCCTTGAGGAGATTGGCCGGTTTCGGCTACAACAAAGTAGCCTAGCAACGTATTTTAAGTTAGCGGAACTGATCGGCAGAACGAGAAACCCGCTAACCTTAAATTTTGAATGGAATAAGCATAAAAGGAAAGGAGTGCGCATCGGCCAGGTTTCATTGAATGCGGGTTATATCGAATGCAAGCTTACCAACGGCGATGACGTTGACGAATTAGACGAACAATTGAGTAATTACGCGGCGATGAAAACCTATTATGGCTTTTTGGAAAACAACGAATTGCCCAAACTACATCCCTTACAATTATGGGACATCTTGCTACTTTTCCATTTGGTACAGCAATTATTTAAAATAGCTGCCGACTTGCCAAGCAATGAAGATGATGTTTTCCGAATCGAAGATTTGTTAGATTATCCCTTTCGTATAAAACGAAAAGATCTGGAGCAATACTTGTCCGAAAGGACGACTTATCAAAGTACAACAATCAGCCGATTTATCGATCTGATGACCACTGGTGAGAACGATTGGATTAGCTTTTGGAATTGCCCGTTCATTCAACAAAGCGATGATCTTCTGTTACCACTTCTGACCGTCACGGGCCCTAACCTTTTTTATCTTATTGATCACTGGCTTGATAAGGGTGGTTATAGTCTGGATACACGTGGGATCAAATTGGAAGAATATATCACCCAAAACCTGCAACAACAACTTGACAGAAAGGGCTATTATTATAAAATCTGCAACCGCAAAAAGTTCCAAACGAAGACTAAGGAAAAGGAAGAAATCGACCTCATCATTAACCTCCGTGATATTGTGATTATTGGGGAAATCAAATGTATCCGCTATCCTATGGAGATCAGGGATTATTTTAATAATCGTGAACGGTTGACAAACGGCTGTAACCAGATCGTCCGTAAAAGTGCCTATCTACAAAACAATGCGGAGGAGTTTAAAAAAGATATCGGAGACATCGCTGGAAAAAAGATTATAGCTATAGTCATTACCAATTATCCCATTTTCGCAGGAACTCATATAAATAATATACCAATCATAGATTTTCATTGGGTTGAGGGTTACTTCACACACAATAAGCTCATCCATTATATGACCAGGGAACAAAACGGTAGGCTGGTGAATGAGCCGCAAAATGCGGTGGAGATATATACAGATGAAGTTAGTTTTTGCGCAAATTTCGATACGCAAATGCGCGATCCTGCGATTATCGAACGCTACAAAAGTAAGGTCGGCTTCTTTGATCTGAAAATGACCGTCAATGAGTTCCCGCTTGAACTCTATTTAGAAACGGCAAGCTTCAATTCACAATAGTTTTATATATTTTTATTAAATGATGGTTATTTCATTTTCAGCAAACCAGCCTATCATTTTCATCAAGGTCACCATGGCCTTATTCAATCGTTTGTTGGTATAAGATATCTTTTTACGCACCGCGAGGCGATCATCTAAGCTATCCAGATCTTTCAGATATGAAAAAAACAGGCCATGCTTATTATTAATATCATTCGCTTGGGATTTATATTGTTTGATGATCTTCTGTGCCTTTTTAGGGATTTTTACAGAACCTGGTTCGCCGTTTTTTGACATTCTGTAATAGAGCCTCCCATTTTGAAAATCGATCCACTTTAACAACAGGCAGTCTGTTACGCGCATACCTGCAAAATAGAATTCGATTAACCAAATATTTCGCGCATCGTTGTAAATAGCTGGTAGTTCTTTTAAATCTAATTCTTCGAGTTTCTTAATTTCAGACTGCTCCAAACCGATTTTTATTGATTCAGGAAATTTGATCGAAATCTTGCCTTTTTCTCCAAATGGGTAATAATCCTTTGTGACGATGTTTGCAGAGATCGCCTTATTAAATAATGTTCTTATGATAACCAAGTGATTTACTATTGTGCGTTCACTTAAAGGTTTGGTTGGTTTACTCTTATCATACTGGAATTTTTTAGAAACTCGTAAGAAACCAATATAACGTTGGATAAGGTCGACGTTAATGTCTTCGAATGCGATTTTTTCATCTTTTAGAAATGCATAAAATTTCTTTAGGTGAGTAGCTTCCGTTTTGTATATGTCGTAGTTTCCAACGGCTTTCTGCTCTTCTAAGTATTTTTTAGCAAGGTCCTGAAAATAGACTTTGGTTTCCTCAATGGGCTTTAAGCTTATTTTGACCGCTTTAGCCGACGTTTGGCCATGCGTTTCCATTTCCAGTGCCTTATCATTTGCCTTGGCTAATTCGGTCAATAGAAAATTATTTAGCCGCGCGGCGTTAGGGTGAGATTTATGCACGCGTTGTGCCTTCTCATCCCATTGGTCTAAACTGTCAAGTTTTTGACCTGTCATAATGTAAACCTGTTTACGATTGATCGTAATACAGATCGAAATTGGAAGTTTGCCGTCTTTTGACGGTCTTTTGCGAATATAAACTCTTACGGTTGCCATACAAAACATGCATAGTACCCCATAAATAACCCAAAGCAAATTTACGGAGTCTGGTAATACAATGTTCATACAACAGCTGTACCGATATGGTATAATGTGTATTAATATGACTCGTCTAATAATGTCGCCAGATTATTTTGAACCATTTCAATACTTCATAAGTTATTGTAAATCAGTTCATAACCCTAAGGTCGGCAGTTCGATCCTGCTCCCCGCTACGTTAAAAAGAGGCAGTTACAAGCAATTTGTGGCTGCCTTTGTTTTTTAATGATATTTTTAGCTATGATCACTTTCAGTGCCTTTTGATCAGCCGCATGCTCGAATATATCATACGCTTTTCATCAAAACTAAATCGATGCGTAATGAGTGCCGAAAAGTTGTTTCTTCCCACTGCCAAAACGCATGGTAAAGAACATTTCGTTTCATGATATGCATCATTTATAATGATAGCCTTTTTGTGAAATTCGATTAAAATCAATGCATTGTGAAACACCCGGCTGTTAGGCCTAACGCGCGGCCACCCGACTGCCATCCTGGTACAAGGCCATTTCAAGCCGGTTATCCAGGTCATATATATCCTTACAGCTATCCAGCCCCCATTCGCCGCGGGAGCAAGTAATATAAGTAATACGAATAGGCACGTGCTTTTTAAAGTTGAAGTTTACGGTCTGCTCATGCGTGATCGCGCGTTGCATTTCCTTAACCTTGTTTGCCTGCCCGTCATATTTCAAAAGCAAGCTTGCCAATTCTGCGGCTTTTTCAACCCTTATACAACCATGGCTAAAATCGCGCGCCGGGCGGTTAAATAATTGCTTTTCAGGCGTGTCATGTAAAAATACATCATAAATATTAGGAAATCTAAATACCACTAATCCCAGCGCATTATCGCAACCTGAAGATTGTGTTGCATGATAATTATGAGGAGCAGCCATTACCTTTTTTAAAGCGTCGGCATTGTTTGGAATGTATTTTCCATTGTTGTCATATATTGCATATTGCAGGTCATCATAGCTTGCAATATTGTTCAATTTTGGCAGTATTTCATTTCTGAATATTTTATTTGGAACTTTCCATTCAGGCGCTGTAGTAAAATAGGTAATATCGCTGTTTAATTCGGGAGTTTGGTTTTGAGGTTTACCTACAATCACCCTAAAGTTGTAAGTTGAATCTGGTTCATGTAAAGTGAGTGTAAAAGTTGGAATGTTTATCTGTATGTAAGCATTATGGTCAAGGTCAGCCCAGCGCAAACGGTTCAGGTTAATAGCCATTTTTCTTATTTCCGATTCGGGCACCTGGTAACAATCACCTGATTCCTGGCCAACCCGAAGCTGCATGTATTGCTGTAGCGTTACATAAGCAGAATTTTGGGGCTGTACATTACCTACAGCGGTCATTAGGTCCTTTTGCTTTAAAGCATTAGTCAACAGGGCGGCGGCATCATAACCATCAATAAGCTGCTCATCCTGTTGCCCATCGTTGATATAAGGATTAAGCTTGCCGAAATGCAGATTATTCATAAAGTTTATCATCGCGTCAGTCAGCATGATCTCGAAGCGGGCTTGCTGGTGAACGCTTATAGTATTGGGATTTTCTAATATCTCATGCAATTTATTATACATTAACTCATGCGGGTGATAATCAGCATGGGAAAGACCAAATTGCAGTACGCAATCCAGCATCAGCATGGCCTGCCACGTTGAACCAGTGCCAGATTGCGGCTTGAGCCACACCTGCTGATAATTATTTGCAGCATAAAACCGGCCGACAGTTTTAGGAAAGAAAAGCTCCCTGCTGCCGGATTGTAGCTGGCTTCTTATTTCGGCTGAAAGTGAATCCTGCGGAACTGTATATAGCTGTTTTGTTTTGCCGGGGTAAGCGAAGGCGTAAATAACTGAAAGCAATATCAGGCTAATAACTATGAAATAGCCTGGTATAATGATATTTTTGGTATTTCCCGTTCTCATGACTTTTGATCTTTTGATATGTTCAAATTTCAAGGAAAATCATGCCCGGAATAATGATTTTGATCAGGTTACTATTTGATGTTCAGCACACTGTTTGTGCTTTTTAGGCAATGTTTTATTGATATGCCTGAAAAATGATTGTTTTACCATTTCAGCTGAGATCATATATAAACATATAACCGGTAAAACTAACAGATAGAACCTGCTATTCAATACTACAAAGCCAAACCATCCGGCAATTGCAGTAAATGGTAAAGCTAATACCAGCAAAATGATAAATATAGTAGCCATGGAAAGATATTTACCCGGAATGCTCTTAAAAAAATGAAGCCGCGTGCGCACCACTAATACTATTATCGTTGCGGATATTACCGATTCAATGAACCAACCGGTTTGAAAGGTCTTTTCATCAGCATGAAGCGCGGTCAATAAGACATAAAATGTAATATAGTCAAATACCGAGCTCAGCAGGCCAAAGATGATCATAAACCTTTTAATAAAGCCTATATCCCAACGCTGGGGAGATTGGATATTTACAACATCCACCTTATCTGTTGCAATAGCCATCTCCGGAAAATCAGTAAGCAAGTTAGTTAACAGTATTTGTTTAGGGAGCAGCGGCAAAAATGGCAAAAACAATGATGCGCCTGCCATGCTGAACATATTGCCAAAGTTGGCGCTTGTCGCCATGAAAATATACTTCATGGTATTGGTAAATGTTTTTCTGCCTTCCAGTACGCCATCTGTAAGTACAGCCAGGCCAGGGCTTAATAATACTATATCTGCTGCTTCTTTAGCTACATCAACCGCTGTATTAACCGATATCCCTACGTCTGCAGCATGCAGTGCCGGGGCATCGTTAATTCCATCACCCAAAAACCCAACCACATGCCCTGCCTTTTTTAGTATAATGATTATACGTTCTTTTTGATTGGGCTCAACTTCAGCAAAAATATCTGTTAAAGGAGCACGGTGCATAAGGGCTGCGGTGCTCATGCGTTGCATTTCGGCCCCGGTGAGGATTTTAGGCGCTTCAATTCCAAGTTGATATGCAAGGCTATTAGCGATCAGCATATTATCGCCGGTAATAATTTTAAGTTTGATACCCAAGCCACTCATCTGGCCGATGGTTTCCTTAACGTTTTCCTTTAGGGGGTCAAAAAGCGCTACAAATCCAATAAATATCATTTGCTCTTCATCGTTTTTTGAAAATGATGGGACATTAGCTGGCTTATAAGCTACGCCAAGTGTACGAAATCCCCCACTGCTCAACTGTTCATATTGTGTTGTGATCTGTTTTTTTAAACTATCTATATCTTTTATACTGCCGTCCGGCATTTCAACTTTGGTACAAACTGCTAAAACTGATATTAAGGCCCCTTTAGTCACAGCAATCTGTTCTGTACCGTCCATCAAGCACATAGTTAAACGCTTACGGATAAAATCGTACGGTATCTCAGCCAGCACCCGGTAAGTTTGATTATCAATTGTATAAGCGTTGCATATTGCTTCGTCAATGGGGTTATGAAACCCCTGCTGCAATGATGCGTTAAGCCAGGCATAACGCAATACCTTGTCGCAATGGTTGCCAGTAACGTCAAAACAGTCTTTCAACATCACCTTTCCTTCAGTAATCGTCCCTGTTTTGTCTGAGCACAAAACATCCATGCTACCAAAGTTTTCGATGGCGGATAAACGTTTTACGATCACCTCCTGCTTCGCCATACGCCTGGCACCGGTAGCAAGGTTCACACTTATTATTGCGGGCAACAGTTGAGGGGTTAAGCCGACAGACAATGCCAGGGAAAACAGAAAAGAATCGAGTACCGGCTTATTAAGAAAAACATTTATTGCAAAAATGATGATCACGAGTATGAGGGTGATCTCCATTAACAAGTAACCAAACCGGCGAATACCACGCTCAAAACCAGTTTCGGGGGGCCTTAATTTTAAATTTGATGATATTTTGCCGAATTCCGTTCCCTCGCCGGTTTTTACAACCACAGCCTGCCCCTTACCACTTACTACATGGCTGCCCATTAACAAAACATTGCTTCTCTTTGATAATGTAGCCTCAGCAGGAGTAACATTTATACTCTTTTCCACCGGGTAGGTCTCTCCGGTAAAAGCTGCCTCATCCACAAACAACTGGTCAGCACTAACGATCAGGCTATCAGCCGGAATAATATCACCTGCTGTTAAACATATTACATCGCCCGGTACTATTTTTTCAATCGAAACTTCTTTCCGTAGTCCGCTTCTTAAAACAATACAATGTAATTGTACAAGCTTTAATAGTTCTTTCACTGCGTTTGCCGCGCCTCTTTCCTGCCAAAAACCAAGTATCCCACTTATGAGTACAATTATTAAAATAATGGTGGTATCAGTAGCGTCACCTAAAAAGGCAGACAGTATAGCGGCAATAATAAGTAACAACGTAACGGGACTTTTGAACTGCGATAGAAACAACATGAATGCAGAAGCGCTGGCGTTAGTTGAAATGACATTTTTACCGAATTGCTCCAAACGGCCGGCTGCGATCGACTCATCCAATCCCGCGGTTTTGCTGGCAAGCAACTCAAAAACCTTTTCCGGCGACAGGCACCAGAATTTTTCGAGATTGTCTTTTTGTATTGTCACTTACTTGTTAATATGGAAAAACCATAACCGGAACGGTTAAATTTTGCGGCATGGCGTCGGTTATATATCTGCCAATTATTTCTTCGAAATGATAACGATGATTAACTACTACTAATAAATCATTGTGCATGCCATTGATAAGTACGTCGACAGCTTTTGACAGGTCGCGCTCTTTTGTATTATTGAAATAAAGAGATTCGTAGTGCACATGTTGCCCAATAGTAGCATTAAAAACATCTTCAGCATAGCATTGCTCCATATTAGGCAAGCCTTTGGCTGAGAAATGGGATACCGCAATATCAGCATTAAAGGGCCCGGCCAGTTCTACCAGGTAACTTACAACAGCGGTGCGGCAGTAGCGCAGGTCGGCCAGGTACACAATATGCTCAATATCTTTTATTTGCCATTTTTCAGGCACTAAAAGTATCGGGCAACAAACTTTGTTAAGAACGCTTTGAATGTTAAGATGCGGTAATTGGGGTGTGGTTAATATTTCCTTTTCGCCTTTCACAATCAGGCCTATACCTTTCATATGAATAAATTCAGCCAGTTGCGTTTCATTCATTTCTGAAATATCCAGCTCATTAATTACTGGTTTGTATTCGGCTGTTTTATCTGTTATACTAACAAGGTCTTCAAACAATAAGCTTTGCCATTCTTCAGTAGCCGGAGCAGGTACTGGTACTGTAATTTGCTGCAGTAACTTTACCGGTATAGTATTAGCTAATAGCAGATCGGCCTTCATTTTCATAGCTATAGCCAACGCAAATTTTGCAGCGTGTTCAGCCTCAGGTGTGCTGTCGTTAATAATAATTATCTGTTTCATGGGCTCAGGGAATTAATAATTGATCATTATAAAATTCGTATATCCGGCAAAAAAGAACCATGATCGTGATCATGATTCTTTTTGTTTGTTATCACTTGGCGTTTACACTGATAATGATAAGACGGTATCGGTAAGTTTCCAGTTTTTAATTTCAGGCATATCATCCAGATATTTGCAAATGTATTCTCGATGTTCCTGTAATTTCAGCTGGCAAAAGTTAATGAAGTCCTGTGCACCTTCATACATACAGCCCGCACGCTTAACGGCTTCAATCGCCAGATGATAACGGCTCATGTTGTTCAGCACGGTCATATCAAAAGGTGTAGTAGTTGTACCTTCTTCACAGTAACCTCTGACATGGAAACGCGACGGAAATGGCCGGCCGTGTATCAGATCATGAATAATACGTACATAACCATGGAAAGCGAATATAACCTCAGCAGTATCAGTGAACAATTCATGGAAAAGTTCTTCTTCCATGCCATGTGGATGATAAGCTTTGGGCGATAATGACATCAGGTCGACAACATTAACAACCCTTACTTTTAATTCAGGTAAATGCTGTTTGATGAGCGATGCCGCGGCAACGGTTTCAAGTGTAGGTACATCTCCTGCGCAAGCCATAACTACATCCGGATCATGACCACTGCCGCTGCCGGCCCACTCCCAAACAGATGCGCCTTTACGGCAGTGTTCTATAGCTTCATCCATTGTTAACCATTGCAGTTCAGGCTGTTTGCCCGCGATTACCAGATTGATATAGTTTTTACTGCAGAAACAGTGATTCATAACTGACAGCAGGGTATTTCCATCAGGCGGCAGATATATTCGCGCAACGCTACTTTTCTTATTTACAATGGTATCGATAAAGCCAGGCCCCTGGTGGCTGTACCCATTATGATCCTGCCGCCATACATGCGAAGTGAGCAGGTAATTCAATGATGCGACCGGTTTTCGCCATGCAAGTTCACATGCTGTTTTTATCCATTTAGCGTACTGAGTTACCATTGAATCCACAATAGTTACAAACGCTTCATAACAAGGGAATATGCCATGCCTGCCGGTAAGCAAATAGCCTTCCAGCCAGCCTTCGCACAAATGTTCGCTTAGTACTTCCATTACGCGGCCATTGGCATTCAGGCTAACATCACCAGGTAAAGTTCTTTCCATAAAACAGCGATCGGTAACTTCAAAAACATTATCCAGGCGGTTAGAGGTAGTTTCATCAGGGCAGAAAAGCCTGAAATTCTTTTCTTCGGAATTCAATTTAAAAATATCACGCAAGTATTTTCCAAGGTTGCGTGTGCTTTCGGCTTCTTTAATACCTGGCGCTGTTACAGCTAAGGCATATTCCTTTAATGCGGGCAATTGTAATTCCTTTAATAACAAACCACCATTGGCAAACGGCTGGGCACTCATTCGTTTGCTGCCTTTTGGCGCCATTTCGGTAAGTTCCGGTACCAATTTACCGGTTTCGTCAAACAATTTTTCAGGCTGGTAACTGCGCATCCAGCTTTCTAAGCAAGCTAGCTTTGCAGAATCCTCTTTCACACCTGTTAAAGGCACCTGGTGGGCACGAAATGTGCCTTCAATCGGCAAACTGTTCCATTCTTTTGGCCCTGTCCAGCCCTTGGGCGTACGAAGAATGATCATGGGCCATTGCGGATGATCGGTTATATTATTTGCCCTTGCATTATGCTGGATACTTCTTATGCGGCGATACACTTCTTCCAATGTTCCCGCCATTTGGTGATGCACCGGTATCGGATCATTGCCTTCTACAAATAAAACATCGTAACCATAGCCGCTAAACAATTGGGTTAGTTCTACATCGCTCATTCGCCCCAGTACTGTTGGCCCCGATATTTTGTAACCATTTAAATGGAGTATCGGTAATACGGCTCCATCGCGTACAGGGTTAAGAAAATTGATGGACTTCCAGCTTCCCTCTAAAGGGCAAGTTTCTGCCTCGCCGTCACCAACTACGCAAGCCGCAATAAGGTCGGGATTGTCAAATACTGTACCGGCAGCATGCGCCAATGAATAACCAAGCTCACCGCCTTCATGTATCGAACCTGGTGTATGTGCGCCAACATGGCTCGGGATACCCCCGGGTGATGAAAATTGCCTGAACAGGTGTTTCATGCCTTCTTCATCCTGTGTTACAACGGGATAAATTTCCGAATACGTACCTTCCAGATAGGTATGTGCAACAATTGCCGGCGCGCCGTGCCCTGGCCCGCAGAGATAAATAAAATCGGCATTGGTGTGTTTAATAAGCCGGTTCAGGTGTACATAAATTAGGTTCAATCCGGGTGAAGTACCCCAATGCCCCAATAACCGTGGCTTAATATGTTCGGGTTTAAGAGGTTCTTTCAATAAAGGATTTTCCTGCAGGTATATCTGTCCGGCTGACAGGTAATTGACTGCCTGCCAATACCTGTGGATGTTATTGATCTCGTGTTCTGTCAGCGTATTCATGGCTTTTTTATTTTAGCGTTTATTAATTGTTGAGTATGACAAGCGACCATACTTTCTTCATTGGTTGGGATGACCTTAATTTTCACCTTGCTTGATGCGGCAGCTATATCGTTGCGATTATGCCGATTGTGATGTTTATTAATTTTCAACCCCAGGAACTTTAGCTGATCGCAAACCCGTTCGCGGATGGTCGCAGCATTTTCGCCTATGCCCCCGGTAAAAACCAGCTGATCAATACCTCCTAACGCAGCAGCCAATGCGCCAATGTTTTTTTTGGCATTATAAACGAATGAATTAATGGCTTCGACTGCTTTGGTATCAGTTTTTTCAAGCGCTAGTAATTGCTGCATATCCGAAGTTCCCGCAATGGCTTTTAAGCCTGACTTTTCACCAAATATTTCCTCCAGGTCATCAGCGGTCAAATTCCATTGCTTAAGCATAAAAATTGGCACGCCCGGGTCAATATCTCCGCTGCGTGTACCCATTAATAATCCGCCCATTGGAGTAAGCCCCATAGTGGTATCCATACTTTTTCCATGCTTTATGGCCACCATACTGGCACCGTTGCCTAAATGCGCTATGATTATTTTTTTGCGGCGGATATGCATAACATCCTTTTTTAAGCGGCCCAATACATATTCGTATGATAAGCCATGGAAGCCGTATTTTATCAAATCTTTATCACGGTACTCCTCAGGCAAGGGATAATTCCGGATAAACTTCGGTATGGTGTGGTGAAAGCAGGTATCGTAACATGCTACTTGTAAAGCCTCAGGAAAAGCATTCTTTAATATTTCAATTGCCGCCAGCTGAGAGGGCAAGTGATTAGGCGCCAGATTTATCACTTCCCGCAGTTCAGTCATCAGTACATCAGTGATCAATTCAGGCGACCGGTGACGCGGGCCACCCTGAACTATACGATGGCCTATGGCCTTTATTGGATATTTCGTGTAATGGCTGTTAAGCCAAACTATAAGTTCATGAATAGCCGGGCGGCTGTCAGTACAACTTTCCATCTCAACCTCGTAATATTTTCCTTTGGCATCAGTTACGCGGAAAACCGCTTCGCCGCTTCCAATGCCGCTTATTTGTCCCCGGTAAGGGCATTCGAGGCCCGCCTCATTAAACAAAGCGAACTTAATGCTGGACGATCCACAATTGACAGCTAATATATAAGACCTTTTTTGAGCCATTGCAATTCATATTTTAAACAAAACTACTAGTGAAGATTGCGGCATAGGGTGATCATTATCAGAGATATTAATGACTGTTGTCACTTAAAATGAGACGGTTCAAGCTCAATTTAGCATGACAATTTTTTTCTTGCTTCATGGATAAATCAGAGATCATATTTCTTGACGGGCCGCATTCGCGCTGGAAAGAATTTAAATTTACGTTTGAGACAATGGTAGAATTCATTCGCGGATTCAGGGCTCTTCATTTCGTAGGGCCCTGCGTCACCATTTTTGGATCTGCCCGGTTTAAAGAAGGCCATCCCTACTACGAGTTGACAAGACAGGCAGCAGGAGAGTTTGCGCGCTTAGGTTTCACCATTCTTACCGGCGGCGGCCCAGGGCTTATGGAAGCAGCCAACCGCGGCGCGAAAGAAGCAGGAGGCCGTTCAGTAGGTTGCAATATTGAATTACCAGTTGAACAAAAGCCAAATAGCTATCTTGACAAATGGGTATACGTTAAACATTTTTTCCTGAGGAAAGTATTGCTGGTTAAATACTCATTTGCCTTTGTTGTAATGCCGGGTGGATATGGTACTATGGATGAATACTTTGAAGCGCTTACTTTAATTCAGACCCAAAAAATTAACCATTTCCCGGTAATTATTTTTGGCAAAGAATACCACAGCGAATTATTATCCCATATTGAACGAATGAAAAGTGAATCAACCATTGGCATGAATGATGACAACTTGTTTTTGATCACCGATGATATTGAAGAAGCAAAAAAATTGATCATAGAAAAAAGCATAAACCAGTATAATTTAAAACCGGGGGAAAGAATGAAACCATTTAAATGGCTATTCGAACATAAATAAACGTCAAGTTGATTTATTTGCCTGTATTACCAAGAAATAGTCCTACAGCAAATACGATACCGTCGCCAACTATTAATGCTTCCTCTGTTATCCAATTACCACGACCGGTTAATGCCCGCGGTTGTTTTCTGTGCCATTAATTGGTATTAAATTATTTTACTTCAAACTAATATGTGAGTTTGGAGCAATACTAAGAAAATTAGGTTTTAACTGAATAATAACTTTCTAATGAGGCAGTTGCCTAATATAATTATTTGTTTGAGGGAAAGACTAATAGCGGTATAGTAATATGATTGGCCATTTTTTGTGTGTGACTACCACTTATTATTGCATCAAGGAAATTATGAGGGCGGTGTACCATCGCTAGCACATCAACCTGTCCATGTTCACACAACCAGTCCAGGCCACTTTCAGTGCTTCGGCTTTTAACCAGGCGATAATATATTAAAGGATAATTAGCTTTGTTCGACAGGCTTGTTAAAAGCTCTTGCATGTCTTTCTTAAACTTATCGGTGTGGTAACTTTTGTTATCAACGTAGGTTAGCAATATTTCCGCGTTAAAATATCGTGCATAATTAATCAGTTCAAAAATAGCATCAAGGTCATCGGACATATTTTCCATGTCAGTGGCAAATGCAATTTTTTTTATCGGCGAATATTTTGTTCCTGGCGGAATAAGCATTAATGGTTTTGTAGTATTATCAATCATTCTACGGCTGTGGTTGCCTAATATAAAGCCGCTTAATCCATTGCCGCCGTGTGTTCCTATTATCACTGTTCCAATATCATGTTTGGCAACCAGCTCACTTACCACATCTTGTAAGGCCCCTGCTTCGTTCGAACAAATAATACTGGGTTGAAACCCGGTGAGATGCTGTTGCTCTAACTTTTTCTTGAGTTTATTTACATCATTTTCACAGCTTTCAATAATTTCATCTAATTCATATATAGGCCAGGCTATCATGCTTCCTTGTGGCACTTCAACGGGTACAATAAAGGCATTGCATAATATAATATTGCTTTGTATTTGTCTGGCAAACTTATAACCGTATTCAGCAACATGAGCCGAATTTTCTGAAAAATCGGTTGGGATGAGTATCGTTTTCATGACTTTTTAAATTAGATTTACTGCTACAAATCTGAAGATAAGAAGGCCAGCAAAAAGTGATGCTTGTCATTATAGAAAATGATATGAAATTGCATGATATACAAAGTATACCGATACCAATACTTACAGTACGAACTGTAGGTGTCGATCAAAATTTGCTAATTTTAAATACAGCAAACTACTGATAAACCAATAAAAGTGATAACGATCACTTTTTAGAATGAAAAAAATTATATTTTACCTTTTTGATCCGGCTGATATTTGTGATAAAGATCATAGCCTAAATGATGATTATGGAAAATGCAGCTTTGCTGAAAGCAATTATAGAAAATGCTATTGATGGTATCATAACTATTGATGAACGCGGCAAGGTAGAGACTATTAATCCTTCGGCGTGCAGATTGTTCCAATATAACCCGGAAGAGGTGATCGGTAACAATATTAACATGCTTATGCCCGAGCCCTATCGCTCACAACATGATGGCTATATCCAGCGATATCAACATACCGGCGACCCCCATATCATCGGCGTGGGCCGCGAAGTTACAGGTCTGAAAAAAGACGGTACTCCGTTTCCGTTTCGTTTAGGGGTAAGTGAAGTACAATTTCTCGGCCGGAAAATTTACACCGGATTTATTCATGACCTTACACGGGAAAAGGAAGCGGAAGAAAAACTAAAAGAATACACTGCCCATTTGGAAGAAGAGGTAGAGAAACGCACATTGTGGCTGAAAGATACCGTAAAAGCATTGCAGGAAGCCAAGGAAGAAGTTAGTCTTTCACTAGAAAAAGAAAAGGAACTTGGACAAATGAAAAGCCGTTTCGTATCCATGGCTTCCCACGAATTCCGTACCCCCTTAAGTGCAATACAACTCTCAGCCGTACTGGTAGATAAATATGCCCAGCCCTTCAATAATCCGCAGATCGCGAAACATGTAAAAAAGATAAAAAACGCAGTTGGTAATCTTACTACCATCCTAAATGATTTCCTGTCATTAGAAAAATTAGAGGCAGGCAGGGTTGAACCTGCTTTTATTGAATTTGACCTGGTAAAACTATCTGAGGAAATAACTGAAGAATTGCAAATGGTAGCCAAAGAAAACCAGGACATTATTTACCAGCATACAGGAATGTCAAGTGTGGTTATGTTAGATCCGAATCTGTTAAAAAACTGTATTATCAACCTGGTTGGTAACGCCATTAAGTATTCAGGCGAAAATACTTTCATAGAATTTAATACTGAAATAGCCCAAAAACATTGTATAGTAACTATTAAAGATAACGGGATAGGCATACCCGAAGCCGATCAGAAACATTTATTTGAGGCGTTTTTCCGTGCGCATAATACCGGGAACATACCGGGTACCGGTTTAGGGCTAAACATTGTAGGCAGGTATGTGGGATTAATGCACGGTAAAGTTGATTTTGTAAGCAATCTGAATAAAGGAACTACTTTTACTTTAACATTTCCGACACTATGAAAAAGAAAGTTGTGATTATTGAAGACAATAACGATATACGCGAAAACGTGGTTGAGATACTTGAACTCGCCGGATATACCGTTTTTTCAGCAAGTAATGGCAAGGCTGGGGTCGATCTTGCGCTGAAAAACATTCCCGATATTATTTTGTGCGATATTATGATGCCGGAACTGGACGGTTACGGTGTTTTGTATATGTTGAACAAAAACCCGCAGACAGCCGCGATACCATTCATATTTTTAACCGCAAAAGCTGAGCGCATAGATCTTCGGAAGGGAATGGATATGGGAGCCGACGATTATCTTACCAAACCTTTTGATGATATGGAACTGTTAAATGCCATAGAAAGCAGATTGAAAAAAAAGGATAACCAAGAAAAATTCTATAGCAATTCACTTGATAATTTAAGTACACTTATCTCGAAAAATAATGGCCTTGCTGAATTAAAAAAAATAATTAGCGAGCGTAAAACGAGGCAGTTCAAGAAAAACCAGGTGGTTTATTATGAAGGTGATAAAGGCAATGGTTTATATATTATAATTAGTGGCCAGGTTAAAACTGTAAAACTTGCCGAAGATGGCCGCGAACTTATGACGGGTATCTGTATAAGCGATAATTATCTCGGTGTACATGCCATGCTTTCGGGCGAACCCTATTCTGATACAGCGACTGCTTTAGAAGATAGCGTATTATGCGTTATTCCAAAAGAACAGATTGATGATTTGCTTAATCATTACCCCGATGTAGCCCGCGAATTTATTAAACTACTAGCAACTGATATTCGCGAAAAGGAAGAACAATTATTACAGTTGGCTTATCATTCTGTACGGAAGCGGATGGCGGAGGCTATTATTAAACTTTATAAAACCAACAACGCGGCAAGTGAAGGTTTTAAGGTATCACGCGAGGACCTGGCGGCTATGGCCGGTATGGCAACAGAAACGGTAAGCCGTACTTTATCAGACTTTAGGGACGAGGGATTGATTGATAAAAAAGGTAGTAATATATCTGTTATTAATATTCAAAAGCTTGAAAAAATGAAAAATTGACATAAGTCATTTTTCTAACTGACAGCGCTCATAGGTATACATTGTTACCGGCAATAGTTTTGTATAAATAATTATTGCAGAAATGAAGGCGGTAGCTTACAGTATAAAACCTTTTGAAAAGGAATTCTTGGCAAAAGCCAATCAAAAAAAGCACGATATCACTTTGATATCGAATCCGCTCAATTTAGATACGGCTATTTATGCAGAAGGTAAAGACGCGGTTATTGTATTTACCAATGATGATGTTTCATCAAAGGTAATTGACAAGCTGGCAGCATTTGGTATTAAATACATCGTTACCCGTTCGGTAGGTACTGATCATATCGATAAAAAAACGGCTAAGAGTTATAACATAAAACTAGCCAATGTACCTTCTTATTCGCCGCAAGCTATTGCCGAGCATGCTTTAGCTCTTGCTTTTGCACTTAACCGCAGGTTGTTAAAAGCAAACCAAAACGTGCATCATTTCGATTTTCGTAATGATGATCTGATAGGTTTTAATTTTGCCGGCAAAACTGTTGGTGTAATAGGCTTGGGCCATACAGGAAGGGCAGTTGCCGGCATATTTAGTTGCCTTGGTTGCCATGTGCTTGGCTATGACAAATATGTACACAAAAACACAATCGGTTTCGAACAGGTTTCCCTTGACGAACTTTTGCAAAACTCGGACATCATATCGCTGCATATCCCTTTGACAGATAGTACCAAACATTTTATCCAAAAAGAAACGATCGACAAAATGAAGCCGGGAGTGATGCTTATCAATACATCGCGTGGCCCGGTTATTAAAACCAGTGATGTGCTTTTGGCGCTTGAAAGCGGGCAGGTAGGATACTTAGGGTTGGACGTATATGAATATGAAAAAGGCTTGTTTTTTGAAAATCATCAAAATGACACGCAAAAAGACCCGTTACTTAAAAACCTGCTCGACCGCGACAATGTAATTATAACACCACATCAAGCCTACTTAACACGTGAAGCTTTGCAGGAAATAGCGGATCGTACTATTAAAAACCTTGACCTGTGGCAGCAAAATAAATGCGTTGGCGAAGCATGCGCTTGTGGTAAAAATTGTACTGTAAAATCATTGGTTGAAAAGCCAGATCATACCCTTTGAAAATATGACTGATTATTTATTAAACAAATATAATGTACCGGCTCCCCGTTATACCAGCTATCCTACCGTTCCATATTGGGATAAGGAGCCGGTCAGTGTAGATGCCTGGCAAAAAAAAGTAAAAAGTTCGTTTCAGCAAAGTAATCAAAATGATGGAATAAGCATTTACATCCATTTGCCTTTTTGCGAAAGTTTATGCACATACTGTGGGTGCAATACACGCATAACCAAAAATCATGGGGTTGAATTACCTTATCTGAAAGCGCTGCTTAAAGAATGGAATATGTACTGTGAAACTTTCGGCGAAAAGCCCGTGATTAAAGAAATACATCTTGGCGGTGGTACCCCTACATTTTTCAAACCTGAAAACCTGAAATATTTAATTGGTAAACTTTTAGCTGGGGTAACTATACACCCACAGGCTGAATTTAGCTTTGAGGCGCACCCGGGAAATACTACCGTCGATCATTTGCAGACCTTATTTGATTTGGGATTCAGGCGCTTAAGCCTCGGCATACAGGATTTTGACCCAAAGGTGCAGCTTATTATTAACCGAATACAAAGCGTTGAACAGGTGCGAATGGTTACACTACAGGCGAGGCGCATTGGTTACACTTCTGTTAACTACGATCTTATATATGGGTTGCCGTTGCAAACGCCAGGCGGTTTGGCTGATACACTGGATAAGGTGCAGGAGCTTATGCCCGACCGCATTGCTTTTTACAGTTATGCTCATGTGCCCTGGATAAAACCCGGCCAACGCCGTTTTACCGAAAATGATCTCCCAGATACAACGGCGAAGGCAGCACTATATGAACTTGGGAGAGAACGCCTGGCGGAAATGGGATATAAAGATATTGGTATGGATCATTTTGCCCTGCCTGCGGATAGCCTTTATCGTGCATCAGTATCTGGCGACCTGCACCGTAATTTTATGGGTTATACCCACCAGTATACCCGTTTGCTTATCGGCCTGGGCGTATCGGCAATAGGTGATACATGGGACGCGTATGCTCAAAATGTAAAAACGGTTGAGGAATACTTAACCCTCATTAATAACGATACATTGCCCATAGTAAAAGGGCATCATCTGACCAAACATGACTTGATCATACGCCGGCATCTGCTCAATATTATGTGTAAGGGCTATACCAACTGGGCTTGGTGTGAGGACAGCGCAATAATTACGTTCAACAGCATTGGAAGAATGCAGGACCTTGCCGACGACGGTTTAATAGTATTGGATTCGGAGAAGTTGGTTGTAACCGCCGCCGGCATAAGGTTTCTGCGAAATATTTGCCTGGCACTTGATGCACGTTTTTGGGCAGATAAGCCATCCGCCCAATTATTCAGCATGGCTGGGTAAGCAACTCATTTAATTGTGAAACGGCATCTTTAGCTTTTGTTAATTCATCAGGTATTAATTTATTGCTAAATATACTTTTATAGTAGCTAATGCCTTCCAATAGCTGTACGCTAAATTTGATCAAATAGCGTATTTGTTTAGCATCATAATTTAAAAGTGCACTTGTTACCAATTTCTCCAGATAATCGATATATAAATTAAGTTCATTAATAAATACCTGCGGCCTTTTTATACCATGCAGTAAATCAACCCTGCCATAAATGTGCCCAATCATTTCGTCAAGTGCATATACACCCGAAAAATATGCGAGGTTAGGCCCAGGGCATATCACTACGGTAGGGTTTTCGCGTGGTTTCAATATATCACTTTTAATATAGGCCGATGTACACAAACCTTCGCAAAGGCAAATCTTTTCAGTTACATCGTTTATCTGTCGTTGTATTTCATTTTCGGGAAGTGAAGATGATTTAATCTGTTTGATCTTTAAATTTTGGTATTGCCTGGAGGCTGTGCATATAGGTTCATCAGTGAATTCGGTGTTGTTCACCAGTAGTTTTTTAGTACAGGGGCTGCCTGGCTTCCCGGCGGCTATTCGTTCAAGCCTTTGTTGTTCCCCGCTGCTACCTTTAAAATTATAAAATAATACGCCCATTGGAGAAGCTTTGCTTAGATAGAAATTATCCTCAACCGCATTTGTTAAATGCGATAGCGTATCCTCGTCAACATTTGTGGCTTCGGGCACCAGCAAAAAAGGGCTGCCCCAGCCAACTGAGTCCAACCCATAATAATTGCGAAGCAATTGTTGTTCTTCAGCGGTACCAACGCCACCCTGGGCACTTAATCGTTGCGTGGGTATTTTATTTACTTGTATATTCTTAGCAGCTAATGCAATTTGATACATGCCAAATAACTCGTCAGCAAGAGCTTTACGTTTTTGTTTAAATTCTTCCAGTATTGGCCCTAAAAGTAGCCCGTCGGTGGCAAAAGCATGCCCTCCGCAATTCAATCCTGATTCAACCCGGAATTCTGATACCCACAATCCTCTCTTCGCCAGTAATTTCGCCTGAATATATGCTGAACGAAAATCACTAACTTTTAAGGTTATTCTTTTTTTAAGAATGCCTTTTTCATTGGGATAGAAATCGGCAAAAGATTCCAGGTAGCTATATAAACGTTGATTAAGTCCGGCAGAAAGTACAACCGATGAGGAAAGCTCACTTTTTGCAAAGCCACGTAATGCCGCAAGAGCGTCGGTATTCTCCTCACCTGTAAAATTGCCGTTTTCATCATAGTTCATCTTGTCAATTTTAGCCATAATATTTACATCTATATCGCCTGGCATAATTTCATCACGTAATATGGCATTAAAGATCGCACACTGCGGCTTGCCAGTAAATTCAGGTAAAAGTTCGTAGCCATGTTTCAATGAACTATCATTGGGCAATAATGAAAAAAGCCTGTCAAGGTCACTTTCCTCGTAAATCGCTTGTTGCTTTAGTTGGTTAAACTGTTCATCAACCAATTGCTTTAACAGATTTAGATAGGCTGTAATGCGCCGGGCACGGCTATCTTCTTCTTTTTTGTGAATAGGATGGAAAGGCTGGTTATTTAATTTGCAATAATGTTTGCGCATACGTTCAACTAATTCATCATCAACTATTGAAACAACAGATGATATGCCATAACGTGCAACTTTTAATGGGGTATCAATAGAATAACCAAGGCCGAGAACAGGAATATGAAATTGATGCATATAAACAGATAAAAAAAAGCGGCTTTATCAGGGCCGCTCGGTATAAATTAATTAGGATTAAAGTATAAATGCGAGGACCATTGCTATATGTATCAGCAAAGAACCCAAAAAGAAGAAGATGGTTGTTTTTATACCAGCGCCTCCCATATTGGCAATCAGGTTAGCGAAGAAACAGGTCATAGTTATGGCCAGTATCCAAACCGGTGCGTTAAAATAGTAAATCAATACTGCTGGTACCGGTAATATTAATATACCGTGGGTTACTAAGGTAAGGAAGAACCAAAGGGTATGGTTTTGCTCTTGGCCTGACGTGAAAGCATCCAGTTTATTCCATAACGAAACCTTGCTTTCTCCTTCCCTTCCAGGTGCCCATACAGCCGGATAATTTATTGAAGTTGCCATAATTTTATTGCTTTAATGATATAAAGGTCAGTTTTACGGCCGATACGAACTGTGATGTGCGTCAGCGAAAAAAATGATATTGATCACACATTAATGACATACGCTACCATTGCTAATAACCGGGCTGAGGTAGGGGATATTTAGAGCTGACCCGCGCAGGATAAACCAGAAGCCCAGGCATATCATAAAGTAAGGCATAACCCGGTTTATGCGACGCCGCAATGATAGACTGATAAAGCCTGTGCCAACTGCCGCAACCAGCATTAATGGTGTGGTACCTAATCCAAAACTCGCCATATAAAGCATGGCCGACTGAACAGATGGTGTATTTACCGCACCCAGTAGGGCAATGTAAACAAAGCCACACGGCAATAATCCGTTTAAAATACCAATAGCGAAATGCCCCCAATGATGTTTTAATGCATAGCCAACTGTGTGGTTAAAAGCAGTTAACACTTTGGTTGGTTTACCTTGGTTTAATAACGACAATTTAAGCCAACGAGCCGTCGCTGCAAAAATAATGATAGCACCGCTAATAAGACTTAACCCTCGCTGCATCCCCAACAACCACATTTGCCTTCCTAATAAGCCAATTATCAGACCGAGTATGGCATAGCTGAAAATACGGCCAAACTGATAACTTAATTTATCCCAAAGCAGCAGCCATTTGCTTTGGCCGTTTACAGGTAATGCAAAAGCCAGCGGTCCGCACATCCCGATACAATGAATGCTTCCAAACAACCCTATGAAAAATGCTAACGAATTGCTGCTCATTTTATAAAAATCTCATGCTGGTATAAAAAAGAATGCCCATTGCTTTTCCAATCGAATATCAGTTGCCAATCACCTTTAGCAAGCTGTTTAACAGGGATGGAGAGTTGTAGGCTACTTATGCGAAACACCCTGTCCATCCCGGTATTGGATGGCCTCTCAAATTTTACAGAACCGGTAGGCTCACCAGAAAAACTGAATATTATATTCTCATCAGTCATTACTATTTTCGGCTGCGCATGGTACTTTATTACATTCTCTTCTCGATTGTAGTCCTTGTCAAATCTTAACCCCCGTTCATAGTAATCATGGTCGTAATCATCCTGCGGCGATGCGAACATATAAATACTCATCCCGGCTATAAACAGTACAAATATTGCAAGCGTAAGAGTTAATCCTTTTCCCCAGTTCATAGTTCAATTATTTACAGGCCCAATAAATTCAGTTGTTACGGTTTTCAATACCTGGTTACCAGCTACAAGCTGCAAATGCACATCGGTTTTTAAAGTATGTATCCTGTTTGCCGGTATCAATACAAAGAATACGGTTTTGGCTGAACCGCCTTGAGCTATGGCGCCAAAGCTTTGTATATATTTTACCTTTACGGCAGGATCATCGCTCACAAGCTTTACTTTACGTATGGTATTGGCTTTATTGATGATCTCGGCATTGTATACATTGCTAATGTAGCCGCCTGGCTGTTGCTGATATAACATTCCCGCGCTGCGCATTATAGTGATATCCATATCACTGCGTGTAAACAGGAAATAACACATCACCCCTAATAATAAAGTGATCACTGCACTGTAGCCTATCATTCTTGGTGTAAATGAAGGCTTTTCCTTTTTGGCGATCATATTGCGCGAATAAAAACCGATGAGCTTTTTAGGGCGACGGATCTTTTCCATCACCTCGTCGCAAGCATCGATACATGCGGTACAGTTAGTACATTCCAATTGCGTACCCTTGCGGATATCAATCCCCGTGGGACAAACCGCAACGCACAGGCCGCAATCCACGCAATCGCCTTTTATCGAATCGCTATGCCGGTCGATCTTTCCGCGCGGTTCACCACGCATTTCGTCATAAGCAACTACAAGGGTATGCTCATCCAGCAAAACACCTTGTAAACGCCCATAGGGACAAATCACGGTACAAACCAATTCACGGAGTTGGCTATACACCAGGTAAAAAACAGTAGTAAACACGCAGATGCTTATGAGCCCAACAATATGTTGGCCAACCGGCTCTGTAATGATCTTTAGCAAGCTTTCGCTGCCAATAATATAGGCCAGAAAGGTATTGGCAATTATAAAAGACAGCAAAAAGAAGACGATGTGCTTAACGGTTTTTTTAATAATTTTATCCTTTGTCCAGGGCGCAACGTCCAGCTTTTTGCGTTTATTGGCATCGCCTTCTATCCATATCTCTATCTTCCGGAAAACCATTTCCATAAATATGGTTTGCGGGCATATCCATCCGCAGAAAACCCGGCCAAACGCAATGGTAAAGAGGACAATGCATACCAGGAAAATAAGCGAGGCCAGCATAAACAGAAATATATCCTGCGGCCAGAAAACCTGCCCTAATATTACGAAATGGCGGTTAATTATATCCAGCATTAATAACGGCTGGCCATTAATGCGGATGAAAGGACCGGAAAAAAACAGCAATAGATAAACGTAACTAAGGTAGCTACGCCATTTGTACAACGGCCCCTTGCGTACCGATGGATACAGCCACTTACGCTTTCCATCATTAACCGCTTCGAGTAAACTTTCCATTTATAATTAATTTGTTGCTGCTGCCAAGCCTTTTTTGATGGGTTTTTGTATATCACTATCTGTCTCCTTATCGCCTTGCGGGGCTTTGGGATTTGCCGGATTACTGCCGTGTAATGATTTTACATAGTTGGCTACATCGGCAATTTGTTTTGGCGTAAGCTGGTTCTCCCAGGTAGGCATGCCTTTGGCTGCTACACCATATTTTATAGTGGTGAAAACCTGTTTTATTTTACCCCCATGCAGCCAGTAATCATCAGTCAGGTTTGGGCCGATGACGCCTTGCGCGTGGTCACCATGACATGGTGCGCATCTCTCCTTAAATATGGATTGTCCATCAGCCAATACAGCGAGGTCTGTTGTAAGTTTTATTGTATTTTCGTCAACTTTATTTGCCGCCTTACTTAAATACGCCTGTTTCTCAATTGCGGCCTGCGCCATTTCGTTCTTGTATTCATCATATTGTAATGGGGCGAGGTTAAAAACATGGTAAATAAGCAGGTAGCATACAGCAAAAGCAATGGACCCGTAAAACAAGACCATGAACCATTTAGGGGTAGGGTTATCCAGTTCCTGTATCCCATCAAAATCATGTTCAAGCAACAGGTTTTTTTCTTCCGAAATTGGTTTCAGCGATAGCAACTTATTCCAAACTTCGCCCTTTGGTTTTTTAACTTTTTCGGGTTTCGGCGGATTCATTTCAGCCTCTATTTGCGCATTGGTGTAGCCTTGTGATTTTAATATTATTTGGGTTAATACCTTAAAAGTGCGCAGAAGAACCAGCATCACTATTATTAAGAGCAATAGCGTGGCTGCAATAGCAGCATAACCAATATAGTTTTCCGTAGTGGCGCTTAACAGACTATGGTCATCGGCTGCCGGAGCGGCACCAGATGTTATATCAAGCAGGATAAATGTTAAAATGAACTTCATGGCTCATTGGTTTTTATGGTTACTGAACTGTCATTAAGCGGAATATCGCTCATGTAGGTAATGTGTTGCTTACGCATATAAAACAGCAGGAGCGATACCACTATAAAGAATACAAGGAATATCCATAGCGAGAACATCAGGTACATTTGCTTTCCTGAAACGTTATCTAAAAATTGATCGAACATGGCTTAATTATTTAATTGGTGTTTGATTAGAAGAAGATTTGTCAGCCTTAATATCAGTACCAAGGCGTTGCAGGTAAGCTATTATGGCAATTATCTCTTTATTGCTTGCTACCGTGATCTTATCCTTCGAGAGGTCGGCGGCGATAATTTTTGCCTGGTTATCCAAGTCGTGGTTGGCTATATTTTCATAGCCTGATGGATAGGGTACACCGACTTTTCGTAACGCATTGATCTTGGCTCTGGTAGTTGTAGTATCTAATGGTTGGGTTATTAACCAATCATACTCTGGCATGATGCTTCCGGGCGACATCAACCTCGGGTCCATCAGGTGATTGTAATGCCAGGAATCGCCATATTTTCCGCCTTCCCGCGCCAGGTCGGGGCCGGTTCGTTTTGACCCCCATAGGAATGGATGATCGTAAACAAATTCACCTGCTTTACTATATTCACCATAACGCTCTGTTTCAGACCTGAAAGGCCGCACCGTTTGCGAGTGACAGTTGGAACAACCCTCCCTGATGTACAGATCCCGTCCCTGCAATTCCAAAGGCGTATAGGGCTTCACGCTTGCTATAGTGGGTACGTTAGATGAGATAGTTAACGTAGGCATCAGTTCAACAAACGAGCCGATCAGTATCACCATCAAAGCCAGGATCATGAACTGTATAGGCCTGCTTTCCAGCGTGCGGTGCCATGTGCTGTCTTTAGCCTTTGCAGGCAATGGTTGTAACGGCATGGCTTCGGCAGCTTCGTTTGCCACCAGCTTACCCTGCATAGCGGTTCGGGTAAGATTGTAAGCCATGATAATAACACCAAACAAATACATACCTCCGCCCAGGGAACGTGTAACCCACATTGGAATGATCCGCAGAACTGTTTCCAAAAAATTTGGATACTTCAGCATGCCTTCAGGTGTAAATTCCTTCAGCATTAACCCCTGTGTAAAGCCAGACCAGTATAACGGGATGACGTAGAACAGGATACCCAATGTGCCGATCCAAAAATGAAATGAGGCCAGCTTTTTAGAGTATAGTTGAGTGTTATAAATACGCGGTATCAACCAATATAAAATGGCAAACGTTAAGAAGCCATTCCAGCCCAAGGCACCCACGTGTACGTGGGCAATGATCCAGTCGGTAAAATGAGCAATGGCATTTACCTGTTTTAGCGAAAGCATAGGCCCTTCAAAGGTAGCCATACCATAAGCGGTGAGGCCAACAACCATAAACTTCAATACCACATCATCGCGTACTTTATCCCAGGCGCCACGCAACGTGAGCAAACCGTTTATCATACCACCCCAGCTTGGCGCTATAAGCATTATAGAGAATGCTACACCTAATGATTGCGCCCATCCCGGCAGGGTTGAATATAATAGGTGGTGCGGACCGGCCCATATATAAATAAATATCAGTGCCCAAAAGTGCAGGATACTCAGTTTGTATGAATATATTGGGCGATTGGCCATTTTAGGCAGGAAGTAATACATCATGCCAAGATATGGCGTTGTTAGAAAGAAGGCCACCGCGTTATGCCCATACCACCATTGTACCAGCGCATCCTGCACGCCAGCGAAGACCATGTAGCTTTTCCAGAAGGTAACGGGTATCTCCAGCGAGTTTACAATGTGCAAAACCGCGATGGTGACAAACGTGGCTATATAGAACCAGATAGCCACATACAGGTGCCTTTCGCGCCGCTTAATGATAGTGCCGAACATATTAATGCCGAATACTAACCAAATAATTGTTATAGCAATATCTATAGGCCATTCAAGTTCGGCGTATTCATGAGATGTAGTGAGGCCCAGCGGCAGCGTAATGAGCGCGGAAACTATAATGAGCTGCCATCCCCAAAAATGGATCTTGCTCAATACATCGCTGTACATTCGTGTTTTCAGGAGCCTTTGTAAGGAATAATACACACCCATAAAGATGGCGTTGCCAACAAAGGCAAAAATCACTGCATTAGTATGCAGCGGACGTATGCGGCCAAACGTGGTATATTGGTTACCCATATTGGCCCCCGGATAATACAATTGAATTGCAATAAGTAGCCCGACTGCCATTCCGGCAATGCCCCATATTACTGTGGCGATACCGAAATTGCGTACTATCTTATTATCGTAGTAAAATTTTTCTGGTTGCATAAATAAGTGTTTGCTTGATGAGATAAAAGTATAGGGCATGGCTTAGCCAGGGAATGATAGTAATCGTCACGAAAAGTGATATGGGTCATTTTTCATTCTCAGCATCTTTTTTTTTGTCATCCAATAGAATGCGAATAGAAGGAGTGTACAGGTCGTCGTTTTGGCCGTCACTTTGCGCCCAAAAGAATGCACCCAGAAACATGAAAGCCAGCATTATGCTGCAGCCAATGAGGAAAAAAAGGATATTCATAGTAATTTGTGTTTACGGGCCTTGAAATGCGTGGCCAGTGTGGTGAATGAAATAATGGTAACAGTGCTTAAGGGCATTAATACAGCGGCAATCAGCGGCGATAGTCTTCCTGTTACAGCGTAGGCCAGGCCAATAAAATTGTAGGCGAGCGATATAGCGAAAGAAGCATGGATAATACTCACCGCGTCTTTTGAAAAACGAAGAAAAGCAGGCAGCTTTTTAAAAGAACGCCCGTCCAATATGGCATCGCAGCCTGGCGAAAAATTATTAACGTTATCGGTTACGGCAATACCTATATCGCTTTGTTTTAATGCACCGGAATCGTTCAGCCCATCGCCCACCATCATTACCGTATGCATCTGTTGTAGTGATTTAATGAAGTCAAGTTTATCTTGAGGCGATTGATTAAAGTGCATATGGTTTACCAATGGAAAGAAATTGAGCAACCGGTTCTTCTCATGATCATTATCGCCTGATAACAGATACAAGTCGTAATCACCATTTAGTGAACCTATTTCATCCAATCCTTCACGGTAATGATGTGATGCTGCAAAATATCCAAGATATTCGTCATCAATAACTATGTGTATTACCGAAACATGGGAGGGTTCGTCAAAATGCCCTGTTGAAAGCTTCCCGCTTCCGATAAGCAGGTGGTGCCCGTTGATTTTAGCTACAATTCCTTTCCCTGCTATTTCTGAATATTCAACTACCGGCAGTTGCTTTATATCGCCAAGATGCATACATAACATCCTTGATAATGGATGTGTTGAGTTACTACACGCGCTGTAAACTAATTGCTTTTGTTTGAAACTAAGGTCGGCCTGCATCTTTATAACATTATTTTCGGGAGTAGTTATTGTACCCGTTTTATCCATTACAATAGTGTCGATGGTTGCCATTTGCTCAACCACGCGGGTGTTTTTCAGGTAGAATAGGTTACGGTCGAAAATGCTGAGGACGGCTGACATAGTAAATGGCGTACTTAAAGCCAGAGCACATGGACACGCTACTATGAGTACGGCGGTAAATGCCGCCAACCCCCTTTTATAATCAAGTGGCAGCCAAAATAAAAGGGATGCAACAGCTATAGAAAGCAAAGCGAAAGTGAAATACTTGCTCATCTTTTCACTAAAAGTTTGCATCCGGTTGTCCTGTTTCCGCGAAAAAGCTTCATTGTTCCATAATTGGGTGAGGTAACTTTGTGAAACCGACTTTACTATTTCCAATTCAATGGCTTTGTCCATTTGGCGGCCACCTGCATAAATAATTTCGCCCAAAGTTTTATTAACTGGTGCCGATTCGCCTGTTACAAAGCTGAAATCGATGAGTGCATTCCCTTTTAGCAGAATAGCATCAGCAGGTATGATCTCATTACAACGAATAATGATACGTTGACCCGTGCGCAATTGTGCAAGTGGCACCGGCTTTTCTTTTTCATCCTCTATTACCTGCACCGCGACAGGGAAAAATGACCTGTAATCGCGTTCAAAAGAAATATGATGGTAGGTTTTACGCTGCACAAATTTGCCGACCAGCAGGAAAAATACCAGGCCGCAAAGCGTATCAGCGAAACCCGCGCCTGTTTGGGTCAACACCTCCGCTAATGTTCGTAAAAACAAAACAGCGATTCCCAGCGCCAAAGGGAAATCAATATTTAATACTCCATTACGAAGGTTATGATAGGCCGAAGTAAAATATCCGCGCCCACTGTATAATAAGACCGGAAGGCTAAAGGCAACATTAATAAACCCGAAAAAGTATTTATAAGCCTGTTCATAAACTGATAAGCCAAAATATTCGGGGAAACTCAGTAGCATTACATTGCCAAAGCAAAAACCGGCGACAGCGATTTTCTTTACCAGGTTATCTTTAACAGCAAGATTTTGTTCTTTAATCACGTCCTGTAAACTAATGACTGGCTCGTAACCAATATCATAAAGTAATTCTACAAGTTGCTGGAGACTGAATGTTTTATGATCGAATTTTATTATGAGTTGTTTCTTCAGAAAATCTACGCGGCTGTAATGGATGGCAGGGTTCAAATTATTTAACTGCTCCAATAACCAAAGGCATGAACTGCAATGTATTTGGGGAATATAGAAAGTAACTATTGTTGTGCGTTCGTCCCTGTAGTCAATTAGTTTGGTAACAATTTCGGCATTACTTAAATAATCAAATTTTTTATCTAAGCCGTCGCGGTTAATTCCGGGGTGGTCGTTGTAATGATAATAATTACCCAGGTTATTTGATGACAATACCTTATAAATGCTGTTGCATCCCTGGCAGCAAAATGATTTACCATCAAAGTTGAAGTCGTTTGATAAACAATCATTTCCACAGTGATAACATGCAATTTTTTCTAACAGTTGATTTTGAGGCATATCGATATTATTTTCTCAAAGCTGCCAGTTTTTGCAAAATTTGAGAATGACCGATCACGCTTAAAAAAGTGACTTTCGTCAGTTTTTATTTTGAGCCTAGCGAAGCTGGAAAAATAATAAGCGGGACTTTTAAACTTCCTTTTATGGAACATTTAAAATGGCATTGTAATACATTCTTCGCCATAAGGCCGGGTTGCGGATGGATAATTGCAATGGCTTCGGTTCGGCAATTTTCTATAAGAAATGAAACATCATCCTTGTGGCAATTATCAGGAATATCATAATGATAAATTCGTCCATAATCAACCTTAGCCATTTTTTGGCGCATAATATCACGATAAGCTTTTCGGTGATCAGTATCAAGCGGACGCGGTGCGTCCGCCTGTGCAAGCATTATAGTTGCAGCTGATAAACCGGCAAGTTCAGCTAAAATGTTTATTGCCCAGGTATCATCGGCGGTCGGTTCAGTAAGGAAAACAAATTTTTCTGAATACCTTATCGGTACGTCTTCTGAAACCATAATTAACGGCACATTTGCTTCGGCAAGCAAAGTCTCAAATCTTCTATCTATCATTAATCCTGATGAACCATAATAAACATTGCTATCCACAATAATGCAAGTTTTTGAATGGTCTGCTAAATCAAAAGCAAGCTCTTCATCTTCGCCAACTAAAACATGATTTACTGTTAATACTTCAGCTTGCATTCTTTTTGCAATATGTGAGGCATAATTTGCAGCGTGAGATGATCTATCGCCTAAAACTAATAGTTGGTTCATATTATGATCAATTGTTTAAAGGGAGGATTAAAAGGCACATTGAATGAGTTGCAATCAATAAGTTTCATGCCTCCTACTTATTCCCATCATGCACATATATGTGTGTAACTTTAATTTTTCAAATTTATAATCAGTGGATGATTAGCCGGTGAGTTTAATCAGCTCATATAGTGACTTTAATCATTTTATAGGCCATATGGCTTAATATTTATGGTTTGTAGTATAACTAACGTAATACCCTTTCCTGGTAATGCTGGATCTTTATTATAATGCTATTAATTGGCGAGAACTATTGAAATATAATGAATCATATCTGCTGCTGTTGAGTAAAAAATAAAACTTAACATAATCTTTATCTACATAAGCCATAATACACGTATATTTATACATTAAACCTTAATCTGAAACACAACTTAACAATATAGCATGAGCAAATTCTTTTACACTTTGACCGCCTTTTGTATCATTTCACTGGCAGCATCCGCACAGCAACAACAATACGTTCAACCAAATCTTAGCCGGGGCATACATCCGGGTACTGTAACCACATTAGATAACCAGGTTTTACAGGGCTATGTATATTTTGACGATGTTTACGGTAATCAAAAAAAATGTGTGTTTTATACTGACTATAATGACCGCAAGACCGAGAAAGTTTATAAACCAAACGATATTGCAGCCTACACCATAGAAAATTTACAATATAAAAGTATAGCTTACAGCGGGAATATCGGTTTTGGAAAATCTGATAAGCACTTTTTGTTTATTGCTAAGCCCGGTGCCGTTACCACCTATGTTTATTGGGCGCCTGAACAACAAATGGTTTGGCAAAAAGGCGATGATGAACCCGTAAGTAACGCTTCAATGCTGTTCAACCTTAAAAAAAACCTTACCAAACTTGTTGGCGATGACCCCGACCTTGCAACTATTATAGATACTAAAGGAAAAGTATATTTATTAGGAACTTTGGACCAGATGGTTGATCAGTACAACACATGGGCACAATCAAAAAAACAATAAATCTATAACCTTTCCCTATAATACCATCGTGAAAAATATCGCATCGGGCTTTTGCTTTATTATATTATGTATTGCCGCCAACAGCAGCATTGGCCAAAAATTAAAAACCGAGCAAATTGCTTATAGCTACAACCGCTTACCTGCTTTGCCTGTTAAAGGAATAAGTAATTATTTGGTTACCATCGACCCGGTTTTTGAAGCGAAAAACCAGCAGGCAATGAAAGATTACCAGCAGCAGGAACAAGCCGCAGAAGACCAGTTCCGTAAAGACGAAGCGGCTTACCCGGGGTTGGTGAAGGCTGCCAATGACCGCTACAGCAAGGAAATGGAAGCCTATGACAAAAAATCATTAGGAACTAAAATTGCCGAAAGCGCAACGTTAAATAATGGCAAGCCTGTAAGGGAAATAATACCAAGGCCTTACCTTAAAGTTGTTGATAAGCCCGAGCTTCAAACTTCCTATGACTATAAGGTGCTGGGCGATACTTACATTCATATTGATGGTTATCAGAATGATGCCGCCAACGCGCTTAAGATAATTGTTATGCTGTATGGGTATGACCATACCCTGCCCAGAACGATTGATGAACAGGATAACACGTTAAGTTTAGGCGGTGGCAGTGCATCGGCACAAAAAGTTACTTATTACCATACCGAATTTTCATACCGCTATCCGATGGCCATAAAAGTTTATACACCTGACGGAAAAGAGATATTAAGCGTTACACCGCCTGAACTGAATAGCTATAAAATTTTTAAAGGCCCGGCCGGCGACAGGCCAACAAAAATTAATACCGACCTGCTTTTAAAAACAACGCAGGAAAATATATTACAGGATAATTTCAGGTTTATTAATAATATGCTGAATGATAAATACGGCTTTTCAAGTGTTAAAAAAATCGCTACGCTTTATTATATCAAAAACGGTGATACTGATTATCCCGACCTTACTACTGCCTTTAATGAAGCTTCATCAGGTTTGCTAATGCTGCAGCAGGATAATAACACCGCTAAAGCCAAACTTCAAAAATCATGCGACTTGTGGAACACCGCGCTTAAAGAAGCCGATATAAGCAACAAAAAGGCCAGGATAAATAAAGAGATCGCAACCGGTATCCTTTTTAATTTGCTTGAAGGATATTTTGCTTTAGGCGATGCCACCGGCGGAGAGGCCTCGCTTGAAAAACTAAACGGGATGAGCCTTTCCAATACTGACAGGCGTGCCAAACTCGATTTTGACGTACTTTTTGCCGAACTTAAAAACAGACAACAACATAACTAATCAAACTTTATCATGAAATATTTTTTTCTTAGTCTCATCCTGCTCACCTGCAGCAACCTGTTTGGACAGGTAAAAGTAACACAGGGAAATAACAGCCCACAATTCACCCTGACAAGCCAGCCGGATTTTACTTCGTTCAATACGGAAAAAACGAATTTTTTTGTTATTCACCGTATCGAAGATTTTGAAAATATTAACCTATTAATAGCCGCTGACAAAGCGGGCTCTATAATTACTGATAAAGAGATAAAAGTAAACAGGGGCACATTCAACAGCCAAACAAGTATAAAAAAATTATTGGTTGTTGGCGCTACACCGGTTGTGTTTATTGAAAATCATGATAAAGCATCAGGTAAAAATAGTTTAACAGCCGCCACAGTTGACGCCAACGGCATTGTAAGTGAAACCCGGGTGGCTATTGCCACTATGGATTTTGTGAAGATGACAAATGCCGGTGAATGGTGTGCAGCATTAACACCAGATATGCATCACGTAGCAATTATAGGTAAGCCTGCTTATGAAAAAGGCGGTGTTAACCAATTTGTTTATTATATATTGGACGATAAACTAAATGTAACCGGCAAGGGGAACTTTAGCTTTGCCGGCATCACTAAAAATATTTCTATATATAATTTCCTGGCTTCGGATAAAGGTGACTTTTACATCTTATCAGAAGATTTTGATAAATCGTATAAATACCCTACGCTTTATAAATACACCGTTGGCGGCAGTGCGGTAACTATACCTGTAATGATTGCCGATCCTGATTTAAAAAACCTTGATTATACGGTAAAATTAAATGCGGCAGGCGACTTGCTGATTGCGGGCTATATGCAAAAAAAGAAATCATTTACAGTAAATGATGTTGAGGCCGTGGGTACGTGGTTGTTTAACTCTTCGAAAATAAATGAGGTGAAAACGTTTAACTTCGATAAGCCCATTACCAATGCAACAGCCAGGAATATTATTTTTAATGGTGATGTATTTTACCTTGTAGGTGAGCAATATAAAGCCGATAAGGAGCAAACCTCGGGTAGCGCGCTGGCCACATTTAACGCCCCGGTAATTTATAACTATACACATGGCGACATTATTGTAACGGGTTTTACTAACGATGGCAGTAAAAAATTCGAAACAACTGTTAACAGACTATGGAAAGCAAGAGAGTTTGACCAGGACCTTATGGTTGCTTCGGGCATTATTAACAATAAACTGGCGCTGGTATTTAATGACCAGTATGGTAAATATTTTGATGATAAATACCACAAAAATTACAAATTACCTGTTGAAGTTTCCATAACTAATGATGGATTAATGGAATCGCCGGTGCTATTTGCAAAAGAACTTGACGTTATAGTGAGCAGTTATACATTATATCCTCAATTTTTTAATGATGATAGCGGGCAACTTATGCTGTTATCAGGCAATAATCAGTCTATAAAAACAGTTACATTTCACTAATTGAGGAATACCCATAGAACTATAATTCAAAAAGTCATCGCTTTAAATTATCAGAAAGCTCAATGTTGTCCATAAGAAAGCCGACGTGGTATCAGGCCGGCTTCCTTTATTTCACCTCAATCCAGCACTGAAAGCGCGGTTTTAATAATATCTTCAAAAACGGCTTTGTCGTTGGTTGATTTGGCGGTTACCTGGATGCCTTTTACGGTGTTATAGATAAACCGGGCCAGCGCCCGTGCATCCTGTGAGTTCCTGATCCCGCCATTTTCCTGGCCTTTTTTAATGACCTGGTAAAGCGCGTCCTGCACTTGCTGGTCGCCCGCGCATATTAGCTGATTAACATCAGGATCGTGCGGGCCAACCTCTACTTCGGCATTTACCATGAAACAACCTTTATTGGCCCGGTCGCTCAGTAACTGGCCGGCTATCATTCTTAATAATTCGCGGATGATCTCTTTAGCAGGCTTATCAGAATTGATGATATTGCACATTTGCCCCGAACTGGCATTTTGATAGCTTTCCAGCGCTTTAATAAACAGGGTGTGTTTATCGCCATAAGTATCATACAGGCTCGACCGGCTGATGCCCAGGCCGTCAACCAGATCCTGCATAGACGTAGCATTGTACCCCTTTAACCAAAAAAGGTTCACTGCTTTTTTCAGCACTTCGTCTTCGTCAAAATCCTTTGTCCTTGCCATAATAACAGGAATAGCTTTGCCTGTTACGGCAAAGCTATTCAATTTACTTAATTTTTTATAATTAACGGATGCCGCCGCTTGCCAATAAGATCTCGCCGGTTAACCAACGTGAATCGTCGGAGGCTAAAAATGCGGCTACTGTTGCGATATCGTCAGGTTGACCGATACGGCCCAGGGGCGCGGTACGTTCTGCCTCAGCATGAAAATCACTGCCGATGAACCCTGCGGTATGTGTGCCTTCAGTTTCAACCATACCGGGGTTGATGGAATTTACCCTTATTTTTTTAGGGCCCAATTCTTTTGCCAACACATGGGTGATGGCATCAACGGCGCTTTTGGTGGCGGTGTAAATAGAACTTCCGGCCGGTGTGATGTTGCTCACTGCCGATCCGATGTTGATAATGCTACCACCATCTTCATTAAAGCTTTTCAAAGCCCCCTGGGTGGTTAGCAACAAGCCCAGTACGTTGGTATTGAACTGGCTATGAAAATCCTCTTCATTAATTTGTTCAATGGCGCCGAATTTGTAAACGCCGGCGTTATTTACCAAAACGTCTACCTTACCAAATGCTTTAGTGGTTTCATTGAATAAACGGCTGATGTCTTCGGCATTCGATACATTACCCTGTACGGCGATGGCTTTGCCACCGGCAGCCACTATTTCTTCAACTACCTTATCGGCACCGGCTTTGGCCGAGGCATAATTTACTACTACTGATGCACCTGCTTCGGCAAGGCTTTTTGCAATACCGGCGCCAATTCCTTTTGACGCGCCTGTTATAACTGCTACTTTGTTTGCTAACTTTTTCATGATCTTTTATGTTGATTGAATTTTTATTTGGAACAATCGTTCCGCAAATGTAATATCATATTGGAATAAACATTCCAATTAAAATCAATTATTGAAAATGGATGACAAACGTTGGTCTTACATTTCAAATTTCCCATGGAAATTTAGTCTAAACGTGTTCCTGATAATATTGTAACCCGCTGATTACCAATAGTAAGTTGTTTCATGGGATGGAACGCACTGTGAAAACTAATTGACTGCTTATTAGCTGTTTAGGTGTTCAGGCCTGTTCAGGTGCGTTCCAGGTCGTTCCTGTCCTGTTATGGTTTGTTTAGGTAGTGTTTTGGCTTTGTTTCGGCTGTGTTTGGGTGTTTCTCTGGTGATTATTTATAGACTAAACCATGGGCATTTGGAAAACGGAACAGCTATTTGATGCTGGAGGTGTGGCAGTAGGTAAAAAGTATGGCAAGAACCTGCCTTTTGGCTAAACGGGGGGAAGGCGTTTCAACCGATAAAACGCAACTCCCCTAAATCCATTTCTAAAAACTTGCAATAGCGCTTCGTCTCTTCTTAGATATGTTGTTTATCGTCTATGCTTATTTGCTTTAATAGGTAAATTCAACCTTGACTTTGTGTTTGCTGATGGTGCGTTTCATATCCTGGCTATATCTTAAGCTACCTGCCATCGTGTTTTATTATCCTGAAAGTCAGGTTCAGCCGTTTATTCAAAGGCTTGGTTGATTTTGCGATGCGGTGTTCCCAATCTTCCTGTAACCCGCCTTTCATTAACAGGTAGGAACCACTCTCCAGTTTTACCGAATATTTTTGTGCATGGTCCTTTTTATTCCTGATGTCGAAACTCCGCACCTGCCCAAATGTTACCGATGCTACTATAGGCTGTTTGCCTAACACATTCTCATTATCGCTGTGCCATGCTACCGAATCATTTCCATCGCGGTAATAATTTAGCAGTACACTGTTAAACTTTACCCCGACTAAGGGCTCTATGCGGTGTTTTATCAATAACAGCTCCTTCGTCCACGGCAAAGGATTATGTTTTTCACCTGAGAAAGAATAATCCGTGCCCTCATCACCTACCCAAACCGTAAGACGGGGAGTAAGCACCATCTTGTCATACATCTTCATTATCCTTTGCTGCCAGGGCATTTCTGCAATTAATTTTTGCATCAGGTATTCACTTTCTCCGGCAGTAAAAATGCCAGGTCGGTAATCCAGCAGATCAGTTGGCAGCCCTTTGCTTTGACCGGTTTCTGCAAAAAAACTCAATTGTTCCATTAAGCTACCTTATACAAAATCTGCGCCATTTACATCGGTTGCCCCATCTGCTTTAAAAATGCCGTTTAACAATATAAATTTTTAGGGATTGGTTTAGGTAATTGATACAATAGTAAAATTTGTTTGGGATGCGTCAGTTAGAAAATACAAGATGCATACTGGAAAGATAGTACCTTTTTTAAGTTAGCAAATTCGCCTGTAGGCTCCTATGCTTCATCCATTTGCATTTCGGGCAATAATGTTTTTGTGGCCGGTTATCAAACTATAAATGGTACAAATGTAGCCACTTACTGGAAAAACAATGTGCCGGTGCTACTATCAGCTAAAGCCTCAAACGCTTATGACAGCAGCGGACAAAGTATTGCTACTTACTGGAAAAATGGCGTCGTTACCCATATTGGCAATAAAAGGCAGCAGGCCTATTCTATTTTTGCAAAAACCAGGCAAAGCCTATAACATCGTTTTCAATAAACCCCCTTCGGCACGTACAGCCGCACCGTTTGTAGCCGATGCCAGCGGACTTGACAGGTAAGTAACCATATTGGCAACTTCGTCGGGTGTTAAAAATCGCTGGATGATAGAAGTAGGACGCATGGTTTTAAAAAAATCCTCCTCAACTTGCTCTACAGTTTTATTTTGGTCTTTCGCCAGTTGATCGATAAAACCTCCCACACCCTCTGATAATGTCGGCCCCGGTAATATCGAATTAACGGTTACATTAGTACCTTTGGTTAGTTCGGCCAAACCCCGGGCGATAGACAACTGTGCGCTTTTGGTCATGCCATAATGAATCATTTCGCTAGGTATTTGTACTGCGGACTCACTCGAAATAAATATGATGCGGCCCCAGTTCTTTTTCAACATCTTATCAAAATAAGCCCGCGATAAACGCACTCCACTTAACACATTCACCTCGTAAAATTTCAGCCAGTCGGCATCAGGGATATCGGCAAACGCCTTGGGCTCAAAAATGGCGACGTTGTTTATTAAAATATCAACTTCAGGTATTTGTGCGATGAGTGATGCAACTTGCCCTGCATCTGAAAAATCGGCTATTACGCCAGATACCAGATCATTGCCAGTATCAGCTTTAATGCTGTTTATTGCCTTGTTAACACGTTCTTTGGTGCGTCCGTTAACAATTACTTGTGCGCCTTCGGCAGCCAAACTTTTGGCAATGGCATAACCGATGCCTGCTGTCGACCCGGTTATCAATGCTATTTTATTTTTTAGTTGAAGATCCATGATTCAAGAATTTGTAATGCAAACACGAAGCTAAACACTTAAGTTTTGGCTTCAGTCAATATATTTCAAACATGGAACAAGGCTGACAAATGGCTCTAAAATATAGCCTCGGCTATCCTCTTGGTTGGCCCGGCGTTGCTCATGGTGTAAAAATGCAGTACAGGTACGCCAAACTTCACCAGCTCCTTACATTGGTTTATCATCCATTCAATACCCACATCTTTTACATCCTTTTCATTTTTACAAGTGGTTATGGCGTCGGTTAGGTCATCGGGCATATCGATGTGAAAGGTTTTTGACAAGTTAACCAATTGCTTTGAACCCGTGATAGGTTTAAGCCCCGGTATAATAGGCACATCAATGCCGTTTGAGCGGCAGGTGTTTACAAAATCAAAGTATTTTTGATTATCGAAAAACATTTGGGTAACGATGAATTTGGCGCCCATATCTACCTTTTGTTTCAGGTATTTAAAGTCAGATTTCATGTTCGGCGCTTCGAAATGTTTTTCGGGGTAGCCGGCAATGCCAATGCAAAAATCGGTTTTAAGGCTGGAATCGCTATGCTCATGCAGGTAGATACCGTTGTTCATATTTACCACCTGTTGCAGCAGGTCGGTAGCGTAGCAATGGCCGTTGGGGGTAGGCACAAATGAAGCGTCGCCGCGCCTTGCATCGCCACGCAAAACCAAAACATTCTCAATGCCCAAAAACTGCAGGTCGACCAAGCCGTTCTCAGTTTCATCCTTAGTGAAGCCACCACACAATAAATGCGGAACGGTATCAACCTTATACTTATTCATAATAGCCGCGCAAATGGCGATGGTGCCCGGGCGTTTGCGATAGCTTAATTTCTCCAGCAAACCATTGTCGTGCTCTTTGTATATAAAGTCCTCGCGCAACGAGGTAACATCAATAAACGGCGGCTTAAACTCCATTAGTGGGTCAATAGCATCATAAATGCCTTGAATGCTCTGCCCTTTTAATGGTGGAATAAGCTCAAAGGAAAATAATGTTTTGCCTTTTGCAGATTCTATATGTTCGGTTATCTTCATTATGATTCAGTTCAATATATTTTTGTCATTGCGAGATACGAAGCAATCGCGAACTATACATGGCCGCTTCGCCTCCGTATGATTGCTTCGTACCTCGCAATGACATATTAGTAGTTTAAATTTGGGCCAAGCCAACGTTCCGCTGTTTCCAAACTCATATTCTTCCTTTTCGCATAATCCTCTACCTGGTCCTTACCAATTTTTCCCAATCCAAAATACCTCGATTGCGGATGCGCGAAATAAAATCCGCTTACCGATGCAGCCGGCGTCATGGCCAGGCTTTCGGTTAGCTTCATGTGGGCATTGTCTTCAGCCTTTAACAGTTCGAATAAAGTTATTTTCTCCGTATGATCCGGGCAAGCAGGGTAACCTGGTGCCGGGCGTATGCCCTGGTATTCTTCTTTTATCAGCTCAACGGCATCCAGTTGCTCGGTTTTGGCATAGCCCCAGTAATCCTTGCGCACCAATTCGTGCATTTTTTCGGCGAAGGCTTCGGCCAAACGGTCGGCAAGGGCTTTGGCCATAATGCTGTTGTAATCGTCGTGGTCTTTTTCAAATTCCGCCACCAGTTCATCACAGCCGATACCGGCCGTAAGCGCGAAGCCACCCCAATAATCAGCAATACCGCTGTCTTTTGGGGCAATAAAATCCGACAAGGCATAATATGGCTCACCTTTCACTTTCTCCACCTGCTGGCGAAGGGTATAAATTGTTTCCAAAACCTGTGTGCGCGATTCATCGGTGTACAATTCAATGTCATCGCCAATACTATTGGCAGGCCAGAAACCTATTACAGCATTTGCTTGCAGCAGTTTTTCCTCGACTATTTTTTTCAATAGTAGCTGGGCATCATCATATAATTTCTTTGCTTCAACACCTACAAATTTATCATCGAAAATTTTCGGATAGCTGCCGCGCAATTCCCAGGTATGGAAAAATGGCGTCCAGTCGATGTATGGAACTAATTCTTCCAATGGAAACGCTTCAAAAACCTTAGTACCTGTAAAGGTTGGTTTAGGCGGCATCATGCCGTTAAGGTTTATTTTGAACCTTGAATCTCTTGCACTGTCGATAGTTGCGTAGCGCTTGTCTGATTTTTTGTTCAAATGCGCCTCGCGGGCTTTTTCGTATTCATCTTTAATGCCCTTAATATATTCATCGCGCCCGGTTTCGCTCATCAGGTTACTGCAAACCGTAACGCTGCGCGATGCGTCCAAAACATGAATGGCAGGCCCTGAATAATTGGGTGCGACCTTAACCGCGGCATGTATACGTGAAGTGGTGGCTCCCCCAATGATAAGCGGGATGGTGAAATTCTGTCGCTCCATTTCTTTAGCGAAATGCACCATTTCGTCCAGCGATGGCGTTATTAAACCACTTAGGCCGATGATGTCTACCTCCTGTTTAATGGCTTCGTCAATTATTTTTTGTGCGGGTACCATCACGCCAAGGTCTATCACCTCGAAGTTGTTGCAGGCTAAAACCACGCCTACAATGTTTTTACCAATGTCGTGTACATCGCCCTTGACCGTTGCCATTAAAATTTTACCGGCATTGGCGCGGGCATCGGCAGCGGTATCTTCGCCCGAGGCCAGTACACGCTGTTTTTCCAGTTCAATAAACGGCAGCAGGTAAGCCACTGCCTTTTTCATTACGCGGGCCGATTTAACCACCTGCGGCAAAAACATCTTACCCGAACCAAACAGGTCGCCAACAATGTTCATACCATCCATCAGCGGGCCCTCAATCACTTCCAGCGGCTTGGCGTATTTTTGTCGTGCCTCTTCTACGTCAGCATCCAAATACTCAATAATACCTTTAACCAGCGAATGCGACAATCGTTCCTCAACCGTACCTTTGCGCCATTCTTCATCGCGCACTATTTCTTTGCCTTTGGATTTGATGGTATCGGCAAATTCAACCAAACGCTCGGTAGCATCGGGGCGGCGGTTCAATAAAACATCCTCCACCAGTTCAAGCAGGTCTTTTGGTATTTCCTGGTACACTTCAAGCATACCCGCGTTAACAATGCCCATATCCATACCGGCTTTTATGGCATGATAAAGGAAAGCGGAGTGCATAGCCTCGCGCACCACATTATTCCCTCTAAACGAAAATGAAATGTTACTCACCCCACCGCTCACTTTAGCGTATGGCAGGTTTTGTTTTATCCAGCGGGTAGCCTCAATAAAGTCTACCGCGTAGTTGTTATGTTCTTCAAGGCCCGTGGCTACGGTTAAAATATTAGGGTCGAAAATAATATCCTGCGGCGGAAATCCGACCTCATTTACTAAAATATCATACGAGCGCTTGCATATCTCAATACGGCGTTGTAATGAATCGGCCTGCCCGGTTTCATCAAAAGCCATCACTACAGTTGCAGCCCCGTAGCTCAATATTTTGCGGGCAGATTCTTTAAACTTTTCCTCACCTTCTTTCAGCGATATGGAGTTTACAATGCCCTTACCCTGTAAACATTTTAATCCCGCTTCAATAACCGTCCACTTGGATGAATCGACCATTATGGGCAGTTTGGCAATATCGGGTTCAGAAGCCACCAGGTTCAGGAATTTCACCATCACCGCTTCCGAGTCGATCATACCCTCATCCATGTTAATGTCTATCACCTGTGCGCCGCCTTCTACCTGCTGGCGGGCAACAGTAAGCGCGGCCTCATAATCTTCGCCCAATATCAGCTTTGAGAATTTTGGCGAACCGGTAATGTTGGTACGTTCGCCCACATTCATAAATACGCTATCGGGAGTTAGCGTAACGGCTTCTAAACCGCTTAAGCGCATGTATGGTGGTATCTCAGGCTTTTTTCTTACGGAATATTTCTCAGCACGTTCCGCAATACATTTGATATGTTCGGGCGTAGTACCACAACAGCCACCTACAATGTTCACCAGCCCGGCCTTCATAAAGTCATCAACCTGGTGCGCGGTTTCATGCGCGGTTTCATCATATTGGCCAAACTCATTTGGCAAGCCTGCGTTAGGGTAAGCTGAAATATACACATCGGCTATATTGGAAAGTTCTTCCAGGTGCGGGCGCATTTCCCTAGCACCCAGGGCGCAATTCAAACCAACCGACAGTAAATTTGCATGGCGAATAGAGTTCCAGAAAGCCTCAACTGTTTGTCCCGACAAAGTTCGGCCCGATGCATCTGTAATAGTACCCGAGATCATAATACCGCCGTTATCCCTGAACAGCGCGTAATCTTTACCCGCAGCTTCACACTCATCCTTATAACGTTGAATAGCAAATAATGCCGCTTTGGCATTCAATGTATCAAATATGGTTTCAACCAATAGGAGGTCCGAGCCGCCGTCGACCAATCCGCGTACCTGGGTATAATATGCTTCAGCCAAATCATCAAAAGTAACTGCACGGTAACCCGGGTCGTTCACATCGGGCGATAAGGAAGCTGTACGGTTTGTCGGCCCAACAGCACCAGCCACAAAACGCGGTTTTGATGGATCCTTTTTAGTATATTCATCAGCAACATCGCGGGCAATGCGCGCGCCTTCATAGCTTAACTCATAAGCTAAGTCCTGCATATGATAATCAGCCAATGAAATAACCTGGGTGCTGAAAGTATTGGTTTCAATAATATCTGCACCGGCATCCAAATATTCGGCATGAATGGCCCTTATCACATCCGGGCGGGTAATATTCAGCAAGTCGTTATTCCCCTGCAGATCCGAAGCATGATTTTTAAAACGTTCCCCACGAAAATCAGCCTCAGTAAGCTGATACCGCTGTATCATGGTGCCCATTGCACCATCAATTACCAGGATTCGTTTTTCTAATTCTTTTCTAATATCCATGTGTAGGTATCAAGTGTTTAGTATCAAGTATCAAGTACTGAAATAGTGCCTGAACGTACTAATCGCAAGCTTGCAGATAGAAATTTATCTTGCTCTTGATACTAGCTACTTGATACTCAAAAAAACAAGCTTATGTCGAAAAGTCGGGTGTATGTTGACTTTCGCTTATCTGTCTTAACCGATTGTATAGCCGGTTAAGTAGAATGTAGCACCTTGTGAAGCACAGGTTGCTAAGACATCGCAGGGTCTAATCCCTCCGTCTTTCTCTATAAGCAATGCAAATGTGCGCAATATTGTTGTAAAATGCAATAGTGTACCGTGTACGTATATAACCCTATTGTCATTTCAATTTCGACTAATGACAAGAAACACTTTAAGCGATAATGAAAAGTGTTTATGGAGGCAGCCAGATGTTAAATAAGGTTAAAATTAAAGGCTAATGATTTTTATAGGGCTTTTCATTGCCAGATGAAATAAGTTGACGATCAATATTTTAACTAAATACCTTATATCAAATTAGCAGCTAAAATAATAACAAATACAAAGCTGCGGTAGATTTTCATGTATACCTGTTCGGTATTTTCTGCGTTTTTTCCGAAATATCTAAACAGAAATTACATGAATTCAACAACTAAACTTTTGGCAGCGCTGCTTATCATAGCGGCCTCCTTATCATTCACAAATGCAAACGCACAAACTAACAGCGACAGCAAATTACGGTTCGGCATTGGCGCCGACGGACTTTTACCTGTTGGGGACCTGAGTAAAACCGAAAGCTTTGGGCTTGGCATTACGCCCCGGCTGCAATACAAACTTAGCGACCGGCTAGCGCTAACGTTCACATCGGGATTTTACCATTTCTTCCCGAAGAATTATTTTATACCCGATGGGCTTGGCGGTGGCATTAACGCTAAATATCATTTGGATATTGTGCCTGTTAAGGTGGGATTAAAGGCATTTGTATCTAAAAATATTTATCTGTCGGGCGAAGCTGGCGGCGGCTTTGAGGTTCAGGATGGCGGCGGCCCTGTAAAACTGCTACTGTCGCCGGGTGTTGGATACGCTACCAAACATTGGGACTTTGGGGCGAGGTATGAAAACTATTCGGGTAATAATTATGCTTATGGTACACTTGGTTTACGGATGGCGTATGGATTTGGGTTGTAAGAGGGATAAACTAAACAAAAAAACCGCCTGTTATGGGCGGTTTTTTTGTTTGATTTCCTATATGAATATGGGGATTATCTCCTTCTGCCGAATAAACGCAGCAACATCAGGAAAAGGTTGATAAAGTCAAGATATAATGTTAAACCACCCATCAAGGCGTATTTCTTGGCAGAAGCATCACCATATTCTATACCTGCGCCAATGCGTTTTAGTTTTTGGACGTCATATGCTGTAAGTCCAAGAAAAACGGCAACGCCTATGAAGCTGATCAGCATATCCAGCCCGGTGCTATGCAACAGGAAGGTATTAACTAATGAAGCTATGATTATACCTACTAAAAACATAATCAGCAATGAACCAAATTTGGTTAGGTCGCTATGTGTTGTGTAACCTGCAACAGCCATTACACCAAATAGTATTGACGATGTTAGGAACACGCCTGTAACTGATGATGCTGCATACACTAAAAGTATAAAGCTTAAGCTGATGCCTGTTATAGCCGCGTAAGCGATGAACAAAAGCGATAAGCCAAAATATGATATACGGTTAAGGCCGAACCGTATTAAAAGCACAAATGCAAGCGGGGCAAAAATAGCTACAAATGCCAAAGCCGTAGGCTGGCCCGTAGCGGGGTCAAAAAGTATTTCTCTTAAAGCGGGGATACTTGCAAAAGCGTATGCACACGCAGATGATATGCCTAAGGCAACAAACATCCATGCAAAAACCCTTGCTAAGAATTTGCGGGATGAATCCTGGTCATCGATCTGAATTACATTTTGATAAGTGTAATTGGGGTTATTACTTTCCATTTTTATTAAATTTTATTTTTTTAGTTATGCAAACTTATGATTTGCTAAGTTATAATTATAACGTTTGGTTTGATATAAACTTATATCAATAGTTTAATATCAAATGCCGTACCGATGCTTAATTCAGCCTTTTTGTCAGTTGTTCTTCAACCAATTTAAATACCTGGAGGGGTTTTAACGCGCGCCAGTTAACATCGTCCAGTTGGCCGCCGAAATTTATGTAATAGTCTATGTTGTTTTGTTTGAATTCCTCTATCACATGCTCCCTGAAATTTACCCCGGCTATCCACCCGTCGTCAATATCCTGGAACCATTCCTCGTAGTAGCAATCATCTGATGAGTGAAAATTCAATACATTTTCACCTATCAGTATAAAATATTTTATGCCCTGGTCAACCATCAGGTCAAGCAGCTCGCGCTTCATCAGCATAATATCGTTGTTGATAGCGTCATTCCATTCGCCGATGAATTCAATAATGGTGTAGCCGCGGTCATAATCAACAAACAACACTTTAAGATACAATGTATTTGAGCCGAACGAATCCCATTGCGGGTGAAGCAAATAATTATATACCTGCTTATCAAACTCAAACTCATTATACTGCGTAGCATAAAAAGGCGAAAACTCGTCTTCCGATGCTACATAGTCATCTCTCCAGCGGTAATATGGTTCTATTTCGTGCATTACTTAATTCAAAAGTCAAAATTAAAAAATCAAAATGTAGCGACTTTTAATTTTTTTTTAAATTATAAAAATCAATAGCCTTTCGTACACTACCTTCCTGTTTTAACAGATCGGCAGCACTTTGCTCATCGAGGCCGGTTTCGTTCATTACCATTCGGGTGCCGCGGGCAACAAGCTTGTTGTTGCTTAACTGCATATCAACCATTTTGTTGCCTTTTACCCGACCCAGCTGTATCATTATGGCTGTGCTTAGCATATTTAGCACCAGCTTTTGCGCAGTACCAGCTTTCATTCGGGTGGATCCGGTTAAAAATTCAGGGCCGGTTATTACTTCAACCGGGTATTTAGCTTCGGCTGCAACCGGACTGTCGCTGTTACATACAATGCAGCCGGTGGTAACATTATTCGCGTTAGCCATTTGTAAACCACCCACCACATAAGGCGTAGTGCCCGATGCGGCTATGCCTACCAACACATCTTTATGGTTAATATTATATTCTAAAAGGTCCTGCCAAGCTTGCTGCTTGTCATCTTCGGCATTTTCAACTGATTTACGTATAGCGGTATCGCCACCGGCAATAATACCTACTACCCAGTCAAAAGGTACACCAAATGTTGGCGGGCATTCGGAAGCATCAACCACACCTAATCGCCCGCTGGTACCCGCGCCAATATAAAACAGCCTTCCGCCTTGTTTCATTCTTTCGGCAGTTATTGTTACCAGCCTTTCAATTTGCGGTAAGGACTTCGCCACTGCAAGTGGTACAGTCCTGTCCTCGGCATTCATGTGTTCCAGTATTTCCAATACCGGCATTTTTTCCAGGTTATCGTAGTGCGAGCTTTTTTCAGTGGTAAATTCCATCGGCATTAAATTATAATGCAAACTTAAACACCACATTGCAGGATTAAATGCTTTTTGAGATTTTTATTTCTTTAGGACGATAGGTAACATGGGCATACAGTTTATCGTTAAACTTTTATAAAAAATTGCTGTCAGTTAAATGTTTAAGTCAATTGCCCAGCCAGAAAATCAACCCAAATTAGTAACTTTGTGTAGATAGTGTATGAAAAAGACGGCGGGTATAATTTTCAGGTCGGTGATACTGATTTTAGTGGGCATAACCCTTGGGTTGATCTTGGCCAGCGGGCATTTTTTTGAGCAGGGACTGGGTTTTTCACAAGGCGATAACAATAAGATAGCCAAGGTGTTGGAATTGGTTAGGCAAAAGTATGTCGACTCGGTAAATGTTGATAGTGTTGAGGGTGTGGCTGCCAATAACTTGCTTCAAAATCTCGATCCGCACTCCATGTACCTGCCGCCAAAACAGGCACAGGCCATAAATGAGAAACTGGAAGGCGGCTTTGACGGCTTTGGTATAGAATACCAGTTGCTGCGCGATACGCTGGTTATAACACAGGTATATAATAACAGCCCTGCTGCTAAGGTCGGACTGATTAGCGGCGACCGCATAATTGATGTTAATAACCAAAGGTTTTCGGGTACAGGGCTTACCACTACACGGGTTGATAAATTATTTACAGGCGCAAAGGATAACGCGCTAACATTCAGCGTTTCGGGCCCTGATATTAGTGACACCAGGATTTTTAAATTTAAACGTGGCTTTGTCGACATGAGCAGCATCGACGCCTATTACATAGCAGCGCCTACCGTTGGCTACATAAAAATAAGCAAGTTTGCTTCGACGACTGACGATGATTTCAGGGATGCCTTAGCCAACCTTAAACAGCAGGGTATGAAGAAGCTTATCCTTGATATTCGCGGTAATGGAGGCGGCTATTTGAACACTGCCACCGCGCTGGCAGATGAATTTTTAACTAAGGGCCAACTGATAGTTTATACCAAAGGCATACACGAACCCCGTACAGATTATTTCGCATCGGATTCAGGCGAATTTCAGCAGGGTAAACTGGCTGTACTTATAGATGAATATTCTGCCTCGGCAAGTGAGATACTGGCTGGTGCTTTACAGGATCTTGACCGCGCTGTTATAATTGGCCGGCGCTCGTTTGGCAAAGGTTTGGTGCAGGAACAGTTTTCTTTTCCGGATAAATCCGCAGTGAATTTAACGGTTGCCAGGTATTATACACCATCGGGCAGGTCGATACAAAAATCATATGCCGGCGGCATTGAGAATTACCACAACGAATTGAACGCGCGCATGAACAAGGGTGAGCTATTTTCAGCGCAAAGCAATCTGAACGACAGCATTTTCAAGAAGCAATCACCTTATCATACTGCAAGTGGTAAAGCGGTTTATAGTCACGGGGGTATTATGCCCGACATTTTTGTGCCTGCCGATACCTCTCAGGATACTAATTTGATGCAGGAACTGGAAGACAACCTGCTGTTTACCGCTTATGTGATAGACCGCCTGCAACCTGCTATTAGTAAATATGCCTCGGCAGATGAATTTATTAAGCAATACCAGGTAAGCGACGATACATTTGATGATTTTATACAATATGCATCGGCCACAATAAAAGAAATGGACACTAATGATATAGTTGTTTCAAAACAGCCCATAAAAACCTACCTCAAGGCTTTTGCAGCACGTTTTAAATGGGGCGACCAGGCATACTACCAAACCATTAACAATGATGATGCTGGCTTTAAGAAAGCGATAGCAGCCATAAAATGATTTGAAATTAGTCAATTTGAAGATTTGAAAATGCTTTGATTCCATTTTCAAATCTTCAAATTTCAAATCAAGAAAAATTATTTCTGCCTGAACCATACCTGCACAGGTGCACCGGTAAAATCGAAGTTTTCCCTTAGCTTATTCTCAACAAAGCGGTAATAGGGCTCCTTAACATATTGAGGCAGGTTGCAGAAGAACGCGAACATGGGCGATGAACCCGCAATCTGGGTAATGTATTTTATTTTAACATATTTACCTTTGGTTGATGGCGGTGGCATTGATTCAATAATAGGCAGCATTACTTCGTTCAGTTTTGAAGTAGGGATGCGTTTTGCGCGGTTGGCATAAACTTTATTGGCCACATCAATCACCTTTAATACGCGTTGTTTCTCGGTAACCGAAGTAAATACTATAGGTACATCGGTAAAAGGCGCTATCTTTTGGCGAATCATATCCTCAAAAACCTTTATGGTTTTGTTATTTTTCTCTATCAGGTCCCATTTATTGACCACGATAACAATGCCTTTTTTGTTCTTTTCGGCCAGGTGAAAAATATTTATGTCCTGCGATTCAATGCCTTCAACAGCGTCTATCATAAGGATAACCACATCAGCTTCCTCCAGCGCTTTTATTGTACGCATTACGGAATAAAACTCAATATTCTCCTTCACTTTGGTTTTTTTGCGCATCCCGGCAGTGTCAATCAGCATAAAATCATGGCCGTACTGGTTGTAATGTATATGGATAGAATCGCGGGTAGTGCCGGCAATAGGGGTAACTATATTTCGCTCCTTGCCAATTAATGAATTTATGATGGATGATTTACCCACATTCGGCCTGCCTACTATGGCGTATTTTGGCAAGGCATTGGGTTCGGTTGGTTCATCATCAAAGTGCTTTACTACCTCGTCCAGTAATTCTCCTGTGCCCGAGCCTGTCATTGACGATATGTTGTATAACTCGCCTAATCCTAAACTATAAAATACCATTGAATCGGCCAGCAGTAATGGGTTATCCAATTTGTTCACTACTACAAAAACGGGCTTTTTGCCTTTGCGTAATAAACTGGCGATTTCATCATCAAGGTCGGTAATGCCGGTAGTAACATCAACCATAAACAAAATTACGGTGGCTTCCTCAATGGCTATTAACACCTGTTCGCGGATGGCTGCCTCAAATACATCTTCAGAATTTGCCACATAGCCGCCTGTGTCAATCACGGTAAAGCTGTGGTTTGTCCATTCAGACACACCATAATGCCTATCGCGCGTAACCCCGCTAAAGTCGTCGACAATAGCCTTGCGGCTTTCAGTTAACCGGTTATATAAAGTTGATTTGCCTACGTTGGGTCTGCCCACTATGGCTACTATGTTGCTCATTGTTTTGTTAGATATGAGACGTGAGATATTAGATATGAGATGAAACAGCAATTGTCTCACATCTAATATCTCAAATCTATGTTATTCGTACCCGAATTTTTTCAGGTAATTTTTTTTGCTGCGCCAGTCGGGTATTACCTTCACAAACATTTCGAGAAATATTTTTTGCTGAAAAAAATCCTCCATCGCACGGCGGGCGTAGGTGCCTACAATTTTCAGCATCTCGCCGTTTTTGCCTATCAGTATATTTTTTTGCGAATCGCGTTCTACAATTATCTCGGCACTGATGCGATATATTTTTTCGCTCTCTTTAAAAGCAGTAACAATAACCTCTGTACTATAAGGAATTTCCTTTTTGTATTGTTTGAAGATCTGTTCGCGTATCATCTCCGACGCAAAAAAGCGGTCGTTACGATCAGTCAACGCATCCTTTTCGTAATAAGGCGGATGCTCGGGCAAGTGTTCTATAACAAAATTCATTACCGCCAGTACGTTATAATTTTTTAGTGCCGAGATGGCAAAAACAGCCTGCGGCTTTAATTTTTCTTCCCAAAACGTTACTTTGGCCTTCACCGTTTCCTCGTCACTCTGGTCGACTTTATTTATCAGTACCGCTACCGGCGCTGATGAACCTTCAAGCTTTTTCAGCACGTCGGTTTCATCATATTCCTCGTAAATATCGGTAACCAGCAATATCAGGTCTGCATCAACTATTGAACCGTCAACCTGATGCATCATGCTTTCGTGCAGGGCGTAATGCGGTTTAATAACACCGGGGGTATCTGAAAAAACTATCTGGTAATCCTCCTCATTTACAATACCCAAAATGCGGTGCCGTGTAGTTTGCGCCTTTGGGGTGATGATCGACATTTTTTCGCCCACAAGCGCGTTCATCAGGGTTGACTTACCTGCGTTTGGTTTACCAATAATGCTAACAAAACCTGCTTTGTGGGCCATATAAAAATAAATCAAATATTATTTGGACTGCAAAGAAACGAATTATATCTTTGCAGTCCAATTTAAACGGGATGTAAATTGCATTTTTGATTTAAATGGAATACTTTTTGCAGTTATGAGCAAAGAGCAATAAAACAAAAACAGTGCGGGATGGAGCAGTTGGTAGCTCGTCGGGCTCATAACCCGAAGGTCGTAGGTTCGAGTCCTGCTCCCGCTACCTCAGAAACAGGCAGTTACGTTAGATAGTGACTGCCTTTCTTTTTGCTGTTAAAACAATGTTTAAACAATTTCGACTATATCATTGTGGCTAGCCAGCCTGATGCCACTTCGTGTGGCATCTTTTCACTATTAAAAATACGAAAAAAATTTAAGATATAACTCTTTATCAGCGAGTTTTTTTCAGAGCAGTATTTATCAGTTTTCTAAGAGAATAATTACGATTTTTGATTAAATCAATTAACTCCATTGACGAACCTGGATTATGGCTGGCAAGAAAGGTGTTGTTTTAGAAAGTGATCCGGGCGCGAAGGAACTAACGCGCAATAACCATTATGTGCCGCAATGGTATCAAAAAGGATTTACGGGAAACTCCAATCAACTTCAATATCTTGATTTAACTCCGGATCAAAAAAAACTTCCAAACGGAAAAATTATAACATTTAACGACCGAAAGCTTTCACCGCCATCACAGTGTTTTTTTGAATACGACTTTATACAACTTTTTTTGGTCCATTTATCAGTGATGTCATTGAAACAAGGTTGTTTGGTCAGATCGATAATATGGGAGCGAAAGCCGTTCGTGCTTTTATTGAGGATAATCCCTATGAGCAATATGACCGGTTGACAGATATGTTTGTCAACGGCTACTTTGAAAATCATTTAGGTAATTTCCAACTCAATCCCAATGTTGGGGAACTGTTTAAAATGGTTGTGTTAGACTACTACCGTTCAGCGAATCGTGAGGAATTGGACGAGCGCAAGTTTATTGCAACAAAAATTGAAGAACAAGAAAAGGTTTTGTCAAATGCAAGGAAAAGGTTTATGACTGAAGAAATTGATGTAGACGATTTTAAGGCAATTAAGGTCGGGTGTAGTAAACAACTGAAACGGCTTGATGCAAAACTATCAGAATTGCCTGCTAAATCAGATACCTTAAAATCAGTTGAGGAACTTTTGAATATACTTATGGAGAGGTATTCTGATATAAAATCTAAGTATAAAATGGCTTCCCTGGAAGATAAACGTAATATTATCGGTTCGATGTACCCTGAAAATCTGCGAAAGTGGGCAAGTGCGGTAAAACGGTCGCTCGTCCCCCTTTTTTTTCAGATAACTTACTTTAATCCACAAATACATGATCATAAATCACTTCTCTTTGCAGTTCGATGTTGCAATTCTTCGAAAGTGTATTACATCGAACCAAAAAGTGTTCTTTCATCATACGTAATTGATTAGGAATGGGCATCAAGCCGAACGACCTACCCCTTATTTTCGACTGCTATTACCGGGTAAAAAGCAACCATTAAATCGCTCCTCCGATATACAATTATTATATTCAGTTCAATTTGCTTACCTTCCGTTTGCATTTATAACAATAATACCGTTTGAGGGGGAGAAAAAAGAGAAATGTTCGCTGAATTAAATTCCTCTTAATCCGTTCTAAGTCATTGTGGTTCGTTTTTCCGCAAGGACACTCCTTAAAAATGTCCTCCACGTGAATATCCGTCACTACCATCATACCACCGTGCGCTTAACATGCGTAAGTGATTGACTATCCTCGTTTTGAAATGCTGTTCCATACAATACAGACATTTTGATGGTCTTATGTAAATGAACATAAACGGGCGCGGCTTTTGCTTTTGCATTTATAATGATTCGGTTTTTATCGAAGAACCATCCCCACTTATTAAAATAGTATATGGCGCTATTGATGTGATAAATAACCAGTTTGGAAAACTTATATGAACCACGGGCCAATCCATGCCTTATCTCGATCTCAGGGTAATACACAGTTTTTGATATTTCGTGAAGCCTTCGTGTGAGGTCGATATCTTCCACATACATAAACATGTTTTCATCAAATCCTTTAACTTTTTCCAGATCGCTTAGCCGCATAAACATAAAACAGCCGGGCAGGTTGGGAATATTCATGGGTTTTGAATAATCGTTTTTGGCCAAAACATATTTATCAAGTCGTTTTTTTAGCAATGGTTTTATAAAGCCAGGGATAAAACGGCGCGCGAATAAATCAAAAGGGTTCGGCAGTAGCCTGCAAAAGTGCTGTAACTCTCCCGAGAAAAGACGGATCGTTGGGCTTAACAAGCCTATGTCCGGGTTGTCGTTCATGCAGAGCAACGCTTTTTCGAGTATCTCCGGGTCGAAGTCGATATCAGTGTTCATCACTAAGTGATATTCAGCCCAACCAGCAGCTTTTTTTATAGCAATATTATGTGCGGTCCCATAACCAAGGTTAAGGTCATTGAACAGGTATTCGGTTTTGTATTTTTCGGCGATAAGCCTTAATTCGTCGGTAGGGGAATTATCCACCAAAAAAATTTTTGTTTTCAATGATGACGCGGATATGAGTTCTATGGCTGTTTCAAGTTCCGCAGTATTGGTTTTATAAAGCACCATGGAAACAGTCAGGTCGTATTTCAAATATAACGGGTACATTTTATAGGGGTATGCTTATAGTCACCGGGTGAAATTTACCGGCGGGTAGAATAATTAATAAGAGCATAAATAATAGCTTAACCTGTCAACTGATGACTCGTTTAAAAGATTTAAAGGTGGGGGAAATGATGCTTTCGAAGGGATCTCTCCAAGGCAGGGCGTAGGTGACACAAGGTCTCAAATTTTTCATAGTTGTGTTGTTAATATCAATAAATTATACAACATTGTAATAAGGGTTAGGGTAGTGCTTCGGAAATGTAGGAGAGCTTCTGGTATAAATATTAATTTTATTATAAATTGTATTTTATTAGTTTAAACCACAAAAATATCATTATTTTTTTACTCTGGTGTTAATATTATCTCAAATAAACATTATAAAACAAGTGGTTTCTTGTTTTGATAAACGCTTTATAGGGGTTACGATAGGAAATTCAATTGTGATACAGTAAGGTGTAATTTTTTTTCATTTCCTGGGAAGTATAGCACTTTAGGAACTTATGATAGATCTTTTCCGCGTAAAGATCCTTCTCAACAGTTATCATATTGAGCGCACTTAGCATACTTTGTTGGTCGTCCAAATCGAACCGGACCACCTCATCCTCAAAAATTTCTCTGAACACAGGCAGGTCGTTACAAACAACAGGCAGTTTTTGCGCGGCTGCTTCTATCACGCATAAGCCGAACCCTTCTGTGCGTGATGCCATTACATAAATATCAGCTAATTTCAGGTAATCCTGCGGGTTGCTTTTGTAGCCTACAAACAGCACCCGGTCATCGACATTTAATTTTGATGCTTGCTCTTGTAGCTTTTCTTTCTCTTCCCCGTCGCCAATTAATAATAGCGAGTATGCAGGCGACATGGCCAGTACGTCTATTACACGGTCTATGCCTTTCAGATAAACCAGCCGGGCGCTCATGACCAGCAGGGTAAATTTCTTTTTCAGCAAGTGTATGGCAGTCAACTCGTCAAGCGGCATTGGCCGGCTATCGTATTGTTCGGGTATGCCGTTATATACGTGCTTTACGGGCACGCCCTTCATTTTGGGGATATAATAATCACGCATTTCCTTGGTAAGCGTTGCTATTACATCCGCCCGTTTTAAACAGTACAGCCAGAAATGTTCTAAGAAATAAGCGATAACCCGATTATGACTGAAGCTATAATTCGGAAAAATCTTTTGATGAAGCGTACTAACCCATCTTGCTTTCTTTTTAACATTCCGCGCTGCAAAAACATCGGCCATAAAGCCATGTGAATGCACCACATCATATCCTGAAAAATCAAAAGAAGAGTAAAAGCTTATTTTTTGAGGAATTACTTTAAACCCAAGCGGGTTTTGTGCCTCCTTAAAATAAAAAATATCGATCTTCTCCACCTCGTCGATCAATAGGTCTATCGTATCCCTGGCAACTATAAAGGGGCCCAAATGATCAATTGCTGTCAACACATATGCTATCTTCATACTTTTCTTCAGGGCTCGTATCCCTGCTCGATATTAAAAATAAAACTAAAAAAACGGGGAAAACTGCACTTTGCAGCATATGCCCGTTAACAAAAGCCAGCAGTAGCATTAATACAAGGACCGGTACGGTATGGTTTGACCTTTCGTATTTTACAAACGTTTTAATGTAAAGCGCCAGGTAAAGCACAGCGCCGAGTCCAAAAAACAGGTACAGGTCAAAAAAGTCCATTTCGGTATATAAGGAGCCGTCCCCAAAAATGTAATTAAAAAATGACCAGTGTGTTGATATAAAATAATAATTATGTTCTACATAATCGCTCCTGCCGCTGGTGAGTACAGTGAGTAAGGAGTCGCTGGTAGATATAGTGCTCAGCACATCCATCACGACGTCCATATAACGGGTCGCTACTATGATAATGGTTAAGGTAACCAGGGGCACAAAAACAAAGAAAAACAACTTCCTGAAATATTGATAAAGATAAAAAGCAGATATCATGAACAAACCCAGCAAAGTAGCTTTCGCACCAGTCAAAAACGCTGAAATGAACAGGATAAAGAAGGGTAGTATCTTTTTAAATCGTTTGTAGGTGAGCATTTCGCGATAGTAATGGGCCAGGCTTAAAAAATATATCCCTGTAATTTCATTCACTCCAAAAAGCAGCCCTTTGTAGCCGTATCTCGGAACGTATTCAGTGATCTTGTTGCCGGGGTTATAAGCGGAGAACATGCTGATGTCAAAAATAGCACCAAGTATAACGCATATGCTGTTAACAACGATAAAACATTCGAACAGTTGCTTGATATCTATTACAAATTTATCATCGTCGGCATATAGGTACATGAGCACAGCCAGTGCAAATACGAAAACATAACGATTGAATACCTTGAATGACGCTGAAAAAACATTGCTGTCCGTATCAAGGTAAATACCGTTATGGTCGGCACTGGTGGTCAGCATATCTACATTAAGCCAGGAAACCGTGAGGCCAATGAGCCATATGAGAAATAGCGAGCCGATAACCCACATCGTGATGTCAGTTTTTACAAATTTGAGTGAATAGAAAAGCAGGAAAAACTCGATCGGTGTTTTAACAACTAAGCCAAAATTGGAAAAAGGCCAATTTAAATTGGAGGCAACAGATGATAGGATATCGCTACCTATGATCAGTACAAAGAGTATATATGCAATTTTCCGTGTCAAAAGCTGTTAGAGGTTTTGATCCTTGGGTTTAGGCACAATAAAAAGCGCTTTGTATCTTTCTCTGTTTTGTTCTATCTGGTCAAGCAAATGTATTGTGTTATTAATTTCCAGTTCCTGGTCGGGGAATATAGATACGCCTTGCGCCAAACTATTTTTTATATATTCCGGGTCATTATATTTGGCATGTTCAACGTGTGTATAAGCAGCCAGCTTTTCACTGATGAATTTTTCATCGCCCAGCCATGAGTGGTGAAAGCCTACTATATTGGGCATGCAATAAACCTTATCTACCAGTTCAAAACGTTCGCCTAACCTACGCAAGGTGCTGTAATCGCTGTTCCACTGCTCCCTGAATACTTTACCTTTTACTATAAAAGTGCGGTAGCTGTAATCAGCCGGGCCGCCCCATTTTTTGCTGAATAAATTAAAATAGAATAAGGTGAAATGAAATTTAACGGTTACAATACCGCGTTTTTCTACCTCAGCCAGTATAGCGGGTGCAAATTTAGCATCAATGATCTCATCTATGTCCGACAGCACAAGGATATCATTATCCTTAAAATCAGGTAAAATTTTTGACCGCTGCATACCCTCGTTGTACCACGAGCCATTTTTAAAAACCTTAGGATGCCAAGCCGGCTTGTTGGTTAGTTTAATGTGCGGAATGAACTTCCTCGGTTTTAAAAACAGTTTTTTTGCAGGCAGTTTATGATAGCGTACTTTATCAAGATTTTCATGCTCGAAATAAAAAGCCTTTTCTCGATACTGGTGCGTCATATCACATTCAGTTATATGTATTTCATCTACCCACTTTGCCGACTCCTTAATATGAATCTCCGCTATCAGGTTCTCCTTAAAAAAAGGGCAGCACTCAATTATTTTCATATTATTCTGTTTTTAACTTATTTGTTAGATAAAATGACTGGCAATAGGTTATTACCGACAATATACCGTATATGGCGGCAGATAAACCGGAAATGCCCAATATCCCCCATTTACTGCTTAAATAGCTGGCCATGTAAAGAAAAAACAAGGCACAAATACCTGTAAAAAATGTGATCACTTTAATTTTCCCCAGCGCGCTTAAAAATGCCACGCCCATTGAATACAAGCTGTAAAATAAGGCCCATGACCCCATAGAAATAAATAGTGCCCTTTGGCTTACATAGTTGCTCCCTGCAAGTATTTTTAAAAAAAAGTTGCCGAAAAAGGTAAATACAATGATACTTGCTATAAATAACCCGGAGGTTATCTGTAAGGTTTTTATCATAGTTTTCTTTATCCACTGCCACTCCTTTTTATGGATGGCATCAGCATATCCGGCCCACAACGGATTGTAAAAGCTTAAATAAATACTTATGCCTACAGTATACAGTTTCTGCACCAGGTTTAGTTGGGCGGCATCAGCCAGGCTTACATGCGATGTGGCAATAAGTGTTACGGAATTGTATATAAAAGTACCGGCTATTTGCAGAACGGCGAATGTAAAGCTTAATGCAAGCAAGCCTTTCACACGCGTAAACATAAACTTAAGCTTAAATCCCTTAAAGGCCCACTTGCGCCGCCGCATAAAATAAATAGTTGAAATGCTATTAACAATAAGCGTTTCAATAAAGAAGAAGATAGAAGTAGTAACGATAGATTGCCCGCAAAGCGCAAAAGCACCAATTATAATTAAGCCTGAAATGCCATCAATAATGCTGAAGAAACCCACCCACTTCGCTTCCTGGTATGCGAAATACATAGTGGCGCCAATCCCTGTAGGTATGCTCAATAAAAATATAATACTTACTGCGATCAATATGGATGCGCCCTGGTTTTTTAAGAGCAGGTTATCGGTTTTGAATACAGATCCATAGGGTATCTGGTCTCTAAACAAAAAGAGTATTATAGAAATAATTACTGCAAAAATGATAAAGAAATAAATTACCGAAAGGAAATAATTACGAGCCTCGTCATTATCATTTTTAGCGTGCAGGGCCGCCAGTTTATTGCGCAGGGCATTGCCAATACCAAAGTCGGAAGTGCCCATTACGGCAGTTGCCGATGTGATAGCCACCCACACCCCAAACTGATCTTTTGTATAGATCCTTGCCAGCATGGAAATTAAGCCTACCCTGGTTAAAGTGTTTATAAAAGTGCTTATTGCCATTACCCCCGAACTTTTCAGCAGGTTGCTGGTACGCTCACCCTTATTCAATAATTTTTTATTAATTATATTGCTAATTAATTTCATTTAAAGGTTTGTATGTATTAATCTACAAGGCTGGTGGTTCCCCGGTAGCAAGTGAAAGAACTGTTGTGCTAAAATATTGATCGGTAAATTTATAGATATCCGGGCTGCGGATAAATTGCAAAATATTTTTTCGGTAGGTGTCGATCTCGTCATCGGTCATGTTATTTAAAAAATCCCCGAGTGCGTCCATATCCTTGAATGCTGAAGCATCAATAAAAGTAGCGGGCGGTATTTGATCAGCAATATCAGGGGCACCATAATATACCGGGATGCAACCGGCAAAAAAGCAATCAAATATTTTTTCGGTGATATAACCTTTGTAAACACAATTTTCAAAACAAATGGCAAAGGTATATCGTCGCATGATCACGTTCTTGGAGTTTACAGGCTGTGGTTGTAATCTTTTAACCGCCTCTTTTTCCCCTGCGTTGAGATTACCAGTCGCGTTCCACCCCTTACCATAAAGTTTGAACCAGGGCTTTGAGCTAAAATCCCTGATCACCTGCATACGGACGGCATACAGATCCTTCAGGCGCAGTACTGGTATTGCTTTAGTTAATATTTTCATCATAACACTCTTTACCATCCCCAAAATCACATTACCGCCGACAGTAGAGTTTTGTTTTTTATTACTGGCAATCATAACCAGCAGTTCATTTCTTTTGGTTAAAGGAAGCTGCTTTGCCTTTTCAATATCTTTAATGTCATTCGTCCAGTAAAATGGATGCAGTTTTGTTTGGGCCGGCAGGTATGGCGCGGCACCACAAAACAAGTAAGCATGGGGATAGTGCTCAGCATGCTGATAAATGCGCATAAAAAACTTCCAGTCTACATTGGGCGACTCAAATGAATAAAGTAAAAATGGCCTGGCACCTGACTGTAATAACCGCTGCGTATTAGCGGTAAATGTTTCTGATAAAATAAGGTCTTCGGCCGAAAATTCCTGTTCTTTTAAATAAGTCGTGCCCAGCATTACCCGAATACCTTTTTCCTGTGCTTTTTGATAAAGCAAATACATCCAGGTCCCGCCGATGAACTTAGGATCGAGGTGGCCTTCAAAAATATCCTCATCTAGGTCGTAGAATGTATCAAGAATGATCTTCATGACTATTTCTTAAATCCGTTTAAACCATATTTTAATACGCACAACACGTAAAAGCCAAACGTCATTAAGCGATCTCCCAAATAAGCTTCAGATTTCATCGCTGCACACAAATACAATTGTGCCAGCCGGTAATTTTTCTTACTGCTGTAAAACAGGCCAAAATAACGGTAATAATTGGCCATGGCCAAGTTATAAACATTGTAATGTGTCGCTTTATCCCTGTGCTTTTTTAGCAGCTGTTTGTAAGCATGCTTATAGCGGCCTATGTGATGCGTAATTCCGCCAGCATTTAACCTGTAAAAGGCGAGTTTTTGGTCAATATACCCAAACCGGGCCCCGTTTTCGGCAAGGCGTATCCACAGATCCTGGTCCTCGGGGCCGCGCATGGAAGTATCGAAACAACCAGCGGTAACAACAGCCTCGCGCTTTACCACTACGGTAAGCACACCGATGGTGTTTTTGCAATAGATGGACGGGATCAGGTCGCCGGATTTTTTGTACTGCCTGCCGATCAAATTTTTAAAGGGCCGTTTTTTTATGCCATCAACGCTGAACATATCGAAATCGGTATGGCTAAAGGTTATGCCGTTATGATCACGGTGAAACGCCATTTGTTTTAAAAGCTTATCTTCCGTCCATATATCATCCGAATCAAGAAAGGCGAGATATTCACCAGCTGCTATGGCTATCCCCTGGTTACGAGCATTTGCCATCCAGCCATTTTGGGCCAGTGAGAGCAATTTTATACGTTTATCTTTCGCCCCGTATGTAGCCACTATGGTAGCGGTTTGATCGGTTGAGGCATCATCAACCACGATCAGTTCCCAATCTTTATAACTTTGACTGATAACAGACTCTATCGCTTCCTCTATCGTTCCCTCAGCATTGTAGGCAGGCATAATTACAGATATCAATGCCATTGGCTACAGGTTCATGATTTGATGATAGACGCTATTAATGCCCAGGCATACCATTGCCAGTACTACAGCCAATATAAACCCGGCCAACGCCGCCAGGGTTTTACTCGTTTTATGAACCTCAAGCGGAATGATAGGATTGTCAATGATCTGTATCAGCGGTTTATCCTGCATCAGGCCGATCTTTGCCAGTTCAAGATTTTTTACAACCTCGGCATATACGGCGCTGCTGGCCTGTACATCCACCTGTTTGCGTTGCGATGGCACACGTAAGCTTAGCAGGTTAGGGTTTACATTTGGTGCAGCATCGAGTGCGGCGGCAACACCACTGATGGAACTATTTAATACCTGTTTTACGCTATCCAGCTGTTTTTGCAGTACCGCTACATTCGCAGCTGCTTTTTGAGTTTTCGAACTGATATAAAACTGGTTAACGTTAGCCACCAATTTGTCGTTAAAAATTTTGGCGAATTGCTCATCCTCAAAATGCACATCGACATTAATAATACTTAATTTTTTATCAGGCTTGCTAACGGATAATACCTTTTTATTGATCACTGTCGCCATCGCCATCAGCAGGCTGTCCTGCAGACGGCTAAATTTTTCAAATGGAGAATCAAACCTAATATTCGAAAATCCTTTCTTTGCCCACTGTTCTCTAAGGCCCAGAATACCCACAAACCTATTGACTAATTGCTGTGGTTTACCATCGAAGTCAGCAGTATCCAGCAGCGTTTTCAGGATCATGGTTTTGGAAGTATACAATGCTATGATATTATCGCCCTGGAAAACCCCGCCACCACCGCCGTCCAGGTCTACCCCAACCATAGAAGCTAAATTAGCGTATTGTGATAAACCGGAACCTTTACTTTCCTCGAGCACAAAGCTACATGTTGCGGTATAAACGGGCTTTTTATAAATAGCATATACAACACCTATAACCGCGCCTGCTACACCACAGATGCCAAGTATCATCCATCGGGCGAGCAGGAATTTGATAATAGACTGAAATTTTAAGATCACGTCTTTTATCGACATTTCATTGGATTTCTTAGGGGACATTTGCTGCATGGCTTCAACTTCTACTATTACTTGCGCAAACTTATGATGCCAAAAATAATGGCGGCAATGGACGCCAGGCCGGATGAAAGGCCCACCACTTCGCCGGCAGACAATGGGTGGCGCGGAGGGTGTTTCGGTACATATATCTCACCGCCCGCTTTCACTTTGGGATGTGTATTAAAAAACAGGAACTTACCTGTGCCTTTTACCGTCCCATTCGCGTAAACGATGTACGCGCCACGTTTTAGGGCGTCCGGCGAATAGCCGCCTGCGTTAAGTATGTAGTCTTTAAACGATTTGTTTTTAGTAAACACCACCGCGCTTGGATAAAGTACCTCGCCGTTCACACGCACTATCTGTTCTTCTTTTGGGACGCGGATAATGTCACCATCTTCAATGATCAGGTCGCCATTGGTGCCGGGTTTGTTTAAAATTGTAGGGAGGTCAATGCCCACATAATTATTTCGCATTGCCGTATCTGTGTAGGTTGAATCGCGATAGTTCTGTTTTAGCCTGCTCAGGCGGGCCATGTGCTCTTTTAAAATAGCGGTGGTATCAGTACCATTTTTACTGATGCCAAGTATGGCTATATTATCACGGCGTAAAGTTCCGCCTTCTGCATCGGCTGATGCGGTGAGACCGCCGGCCCTCGCGATGATATCAGATATTCGTTCATTCTTCTTTTGTACGGCATAGTAACCAGGGTACACTACTTCGCCTTCCACCTTTACAGTGCGTTGTATTTCAAAGCCCGGTAGGGTATAAACTGAAACAATATCATAAGGCTTCAATTTAAAATCAGTCGGCAGTTTGTTCAGCTTAGGGTCTACATCAACAGTGAATACTTGGGCAACGGGGCTGCTTTTTGAGTTGGGGTCGCTATTGGTCATACGCCTGGCCACTTCAATGCGCCTCGCGCTTCCTCCCTCTGTAAAACCACCCGCCCTAATAATGAGATCCTGCACACTCATGCTATCTGCATAGGCATAAGCGCCGGCTTTTCTGATATCGCCCTTAATATTTACCGTGTATTTATCCCGGAGGTCAAAAATAGAGGATATGGTCACCACGTCCTCCCGCTGCAAGCGAATATCGGCAGATGGGTTATTCATCACATCATTTACATTGAATGACAATTGTTGGGTGGTATTATCAGCTTGCAACCTTATAATGCTGCCATTGCCTGTAAAGGCATCCTCTTTTAAACCAGCCGCCTGCTTAATAAGCGCTGATAAGGTCATGCCTTTCACCAGTTCATAGGCTCCGGGCCTGAAAACTGCTCCGTTAATAGTCACCCGATTTTCGAAACGGTCGAGGATCTTTGAAACAGTGTAAATATCGCCGCGGAGGGGAACATAATTTTTAAAATCAATTTCCGGCACATCGGTTAATTGGCGCTGCTGATCACTGATCTGCGACACCTTTATAAGTGCGGTGTAAGCTTCATCGGTAAAACCACCGGCAAAGCGTATCACATCCTGCAAAGTTTCACCGGGTAATACTTCAAATAAGGCAGGTATTTTCACTTCTCCGCGCATTTCAACCCGCAAACGGTAAGTTGGCACACGTATAATATCCTGGTCTTTCAGGCTAATATTATTGCTTTGATCACCTTTGAGTAAAAAGTCGTAAATATCAAGTTTTTTGATAATGCGATTATCCCTAATGATTTCGATCTGTCTGAATGAACCTGTTTCATTTGGCCCGCCGGCAGCATACAGCGCATTAAATGCAGTAGCCAGGGACGGAAGTGTATAAGTTCCAGGTCTTTGTAACTGCCCCACCATGATCACCTTAATACTGCGTATGTTCCCTAATGTTACCTGTACGCTGGTGCCTCGCCCGATAGCGTAGTTACTTCCAGCCAGCCGGCTTTTGATCATAGCTGTTGCTTGTTCAATAGTTTTGCCGGCTACATTTACTACGCCGACACCGGGGATGTTAATATTCCCTTCAGGCGACACCCCGAGTTTCCAGTTAACCTGTGAATTGCCAAATACATTTATATTGACCTGGTCATTCGGGCCAAGTATATAGTTAATAGGTGTGGCAATATTCAAATTGGGCTCGAAGGAGGAATTATTATTGCGGAAAAGGTCGGCACCGAATATGCGCGGTATCAGCGCATGCGATAGCCAGTCCGTATCTTTGTTCAGTTTCACTGTATCTGGCTTGAAATTAAGCCTGCGCTGCGTTTGCGCTGATGTGGTATCATTGCCGGTGGTACTTGCATAATTGCGTAAACTTGCCAGCCTTTTAGCCAGCAAATTTCCCTGATCGGTAGGCAGGCCACGATTTTCTGCCTGCTCCACGATTTGACTGTCACTCAATCCGGCGGATTGCGCCTGCTGCATCATCTGGCGTATTTGGCCATCACTTAGGCTATTGACATCTACTTGCGAAAGATTTTGTGGAACCGCTTGCGCCTGAGCGTTGTTGCTGATAAATATAGTGGTTACAATAACCAAAACAGAAAATATGATTGTATAAAGATGCTTCATGCCCATAATAATAACATACCTATGAACACAAATATGATGTGTTTGTGTTGTTGTAGTGCTTTTTCGGCAGGTACGTAATGGCGGCAAATATAGCTACATTAATGATGAAAAATATTTTAAGTAAAAGTTTGCCAGGATAAACAAATTTTTAATGGATGCATCTTTGATATTTCCAATGTAATCTATATAGAAAATTTTTAATAATAATGTCTAAGTAGTTCTGCATAAACTTAGAAGTATTTATTGGAGCCACAACTTAATGCCAAGTCATAACCAATATAATAACCATCGTGATTCCATGAGATTTGAGTTAACAAACTGACTGTTAATCAGAGGGTCACTGGTTCGAGCCCAGCCTCAGGACGAATGCCGGATGACTTAATTCTAAGTGATTAGCTCCCCGGACTGGGTACGAACCATCATTAGATAGCCGATAAAGTCTTAATTCCATTCCTCAAGAGGTTCGAGTTTAGTCCTATTGGGGCTACCGAATCGGACAAGCTTGAAAATCAAGTTTTGTCCGATTTTTTTTGCCTGTATCTTTCTATTTATTAGGTATATAAGAGCGGCAGCTTTATTAATTTTTCTGGTTCGATAAGTTACATCGTCAAAACACAGTTTTTCAGGGAATATCGAACCGATCGGGTGCCTTTTTTTAGAAGGCAACGTATGATTACCATCATACCATCCCCTACAGATTTGTTAGAGAGAGTTATTTTACCTTGTAACTAGCTCTTTTTATTTTCTAACTCCATTTGTTATAAATCAATGGCCGACCACGTTGAGGTTAATATAGAATTACAAACCTTCGAGTTAAAAATCGATGCAATTGCCGTTGCCTAAAATATATATTAAATACGCTTTGCCTCGTTTAATCGTTTGGCTGATTTTTCCCCTGATGGTATACTGGTCGTTTTGGGCATACCCAAAAACAGGCAATGCAGCCAACAGGCATATTATTGTTCTTTTCATTTAATATTTATTTACTATTGGTATTTAATATTTTAAGATGATTATTCATCCATCAGCATTTCCAGGATACCTTCGTTCTCAATGATCATCATGCCATGCCGGTCGCTGGAGATGCCCTGCTGCAACTGATAGGTGTATTGCGGTACATTCCCGTTCATAATGGTGGGCAGGTACAGCATTTGCAAATTGTCCTGCTGTTTTAACACTTCGCCGGCCTCAATGATGTGTGTAGAGATAATGAACAAACAATCCCTGAACTCGCTAAAGGCGGCAGTTACCGCTAATGTGGCGTCATAAGCATCCTTT